>SAMEA104404103__coassemble_1005_pt1 | contig 18323 bp, 12 predicted proteins | sample SAMEA104404103__metabat2_high_PE_061 | metagenome-assembled genome bin SAMEA104404103 (sample SAMEA104404103) | Balaenoptera acutorostrata | reverse complement strand
AAAACTAATTCCTAATCAGAATAGCTCCTAACCCCTAACTAGAATCAACTCCTAATTAAAACTAATTCCTAATCAGAATAGCTCCTAACCCCTAACTAGAATCAACTCCTAACTAAAACCAACCCCTAACTCCTAACTAAAAAAAACTCTTCTCATGGACATTCAGCTAAAAAAGAAACCCTGGTACCTCCGTTACCGTTATTATCTCCTTGCAGCCCTCGTTTTTCTGGCGCTGCTCGTCTACGTCATTCTGCTCTCCTTCAGTCCCCGCCGCATGACGGTCACTGCCGACGGCACCGTCATCCAACTGGCAGAAGTAGAACAGACCAAATTTTTGGAATACATCGATACCGAAGGACTTGTGCAACCCATTCTCACCCTACAAGTCAATACCCGTGAAGGAGGCATCGTGGATCAAATAGTACGCGAAGAAGGTGCCCACCTCGAACAAGGCGACACCCTCCTCATCCTCCACAACGACGAACTCTCCCGCACCATCGACGAAGAACATGACGTTTGGGAAAAAGAATGCTACAACTACCAGGAACGCGAAATCACCATGCAGCAACAGAGCCTGACCCTCCAACAACAAACACTCGAAACCGCCTACGAGATGGACCGTCTGAAAAAAAACATCGCCTTGGAAAAAGAAGAATACCAGATGGGCATCAAGAGCAAAGCGCAACTCGAAGTCGCCGAAAATGAATACCGTTTCAGACTCCGCAAAATGGAACTCCAGCTGAAGAGTCTGCAACAAGATTCCGCCGTCTCCGTCATCCGCAAGGAACTGCTCCAAAAGGATTTGGAACGCGGGCAAAAGCGACTGGCACGCACCCTGGAGCGTCTCGACCATCTGGTCGTCACCGCCCCCATCGCCGGCCAGCTCAGTTTTGTCAACGCCACTCCCGGTCAGGCAGTCAGTGCGGGACAGAGCATCGCACAAATCAAGGTGCTCGACAACTTCAAACTCCACACGCTGCTGAGCGAATACTATGTCGACCGCATCACCACGGGACTGCCCGCCACCATTTGCTATCAGGACAAGCGTTTCCCGCTGAAGATTACCAAAGTAGTGCCGGAAGTGAAAAACCGCCAGTTTGATGTCGACCTCGTCTTCACCGCCGACTTTCCCGACAACATCCGCGTAGGCAAGAGTTACCGTATCCAGATAGAATTGGGGCAGCCCGAAGAAACCCTTGTCATCCCCCGTGGCAACTTCTACCAGCAGACCGGCGGCCAATGGATTTACAAGGTCAACGCCGACGGCACCAAAGCCACCAAGGTGAACATCACCATCGGCCGGCAGAATCCAAAACAATACGAAATCACCGAAGGACTCCGCCCCGGGGACAAGGTCATCACCACCGGCTACGATAAAATTGGCGATGCAGAAGAACTCGTACTAATTAGAGAGTAGAAATTAAAGAATGGAAATTAGGATTTAATTAGAAATGAGAGGTTAGAGATTAGAAATGAAAAATTAGGTTCTGATTAGGAATTAGAAATTAGAAAAGAATAATTGAGATTTAATTAGAAATTCATAAATTTGAAATGATATCCATTAGAAATGATTACGCTAAAACTTGCCCTCCGCACCCTCAGACGTTTCCGTCTATATACCCTCATCAACGCCGCCAGTCTCGTGTTGAGTCTCGTCTGCGTGCTCAGTCTTTCCAGATATATCTATCGGGAATACACCATCGACAGCGAACTGCCCGACCACGATAGAGTATTCTTTACCGTCTACGACCAAGTCGTTACGGACAAGAACCTCCCTCCACAAAAAATACGGTCCTACTACCAACCCGATTTCAATGCCACCAAAAGTTCCGAAAGCAACCTCTTTGTCATCAATGATAAAATCATCGGCAAATGTGCCCTGTCTGGTCCCGATCACACGGACGAGATACAACTTGAGGAAGGAAAATCCCGACTGGCTCCGCTCAAGCTCCTCTATGCCGACAGCACCTTCTTCGACCTCATGCAATACAAAGTGCTCCACGGCACCTTGCAACTGAAAGGAGAGAACGATGCCCTCATTATGAGTGATGTGGCAGAACGTATCTTCGGCACCACCCACGTCGTCGGAAAGAAATGGATCACCAAGGAAAACAAAAGGATGACCGTTGTGGGCGTCATTCAGCGCCCGCGTTGCAAAACGACCTTCGACTTTGACCTGATGTACAGACTGCAAAGCAAAAAACACGGCAGTCGCGGTCTGGTGAAACTCTACCAGCCTCAGGACAGCACGCTCCTCAACAACCTGTTGAATGAGGTCTTCGAGAATGAATTGAAGAACATCAATGAAGATGGGGCCTTTGTCCGCTCACATCTGCTGTCCCTCGAAGCCCACCAAAATATTTATCGGAATGATTCGAAGCAGTTGCATCTCTACATCGTCATGGTGGTAATCTTCTTCATCATCGGAGCCTTCAACTATCTCAACCTGCATTCCGTCATCCTGTATCGCCGCAAGCGCGACCTCCAGATCAAGACGATATTCGGGGCGAACAAGAAGAAGATTTTCAGTGAGCTGTTCATGGAGCATTTTCTTATCCTTACCGCCATTCTGCCTTTCATCTGGCTCCTTGTCTATCTGGCACGAAATCCCCTGAACGAACTTTTCAACATTCCGTTGGAGTCGGATATCCATTTCGACATAGCCCTCACCCTGACCATCCCCTTGGTATTGGGGATGTGCTTTGCCCTGTTCTCCTATTTTCAAATACAGCACCAGACGCTCGACACTTCCGAAACATCAGCAGTGCCCGCAGCGCGTCGCAGTTCGTATGCCCGTATAGCCTTCCTCTTCGTGCAATATATGATGACATTCTGCCTTATCGTCTTCGCGCTCTATCTCAACTACCATGTCTATTATATTTTCAATAGCAACCGGGGCTACCGCACAGACCATGTGCTCTACTTCAATATCAACAGCGGCTCATCCCAAACGGGAGAGGATGGGATACCCTATTTTGTGAAAGATTACGAAACGATTATACGCAAGCGGCAACTTGCCCGCGAATTTGAGCGTAACATCGCCGCCTCCCCCCTCTTCGACGGCGTCACCTTCGGCGAACGTCCTTACGACCTTTATCTCGACAACGAGTTTATTACCGACGACGGGAAAAACATCACGTCTGCCAGCCACCATGCCACCCCGGAATGGATGGAATTCTTCCAGCTGCCTTTCCTTCACGGACAGAATTGGACGAAGATAGAGCAGACACAAGTGGGCGGTGGTTTCAACGAGGACATCCCATTGAGCCCCGACGACACCTATAAGGTCATCGTCAACGAAACTTTCTGGAAAATACTGAATCCAAAGCAGCAAAAAGAAGCTTTCCACATGAATACAACAGCCAACTTTTATCCGAACGATAAAAAGATGAAAGTGGAGATTGTTGGCGTCATCCCCGATTTCAGTCTGGTGAAACTCACCAACAAACCTCAACCGCTCATCTTCTATTTGGAAAGCGAGAGAGGCTGTTACAGCAAATTGCTCTTTGCTGCGGTCAAACCCGGAAAGAAAGAAGAAGCCATCGATTATCTGGCAAAACTCCATCACCGTCTCTGCCCCGAAGGTACTTTCGAATGCAAATGGCTCGACGATGATCTGTACGAACGCCACAAAGACGACTTCAATGCCGTCAGGAGCGTCAGTGTATTCGCCATTATCGCCATTCTGATTTCCTGTCTCGGACTCTTCGGCATCTCGCTCTACGACATCCGAGGTCGCTACAAGGAGATTGCCTTACGCAAAATCAACGGAGCACACAATAAGGACATCTACCGAATCCTGTTACGGAAATATGCCCTCGCTCTCATCGGTGCGTCTCTCGCGGCCACGCCTTTCGTCTATTGGGGCATCACGGAATATATGCAAAAGGTGGACAACCGCGCTCCGCTCACCGTATGGATATTCCTCGCCGCCTTCCTTATCCTGGCCTTCGTTTCGTTGCTCACCCTCTTCGTGCAGGTATACAGAGCGGTACACATCAACGCTGCGGAAGTGATGAAAACAGAATGAACAGGAGACGGATTTCATCCGGCATGCAATCAGCAAGATGCACAGAGTCTGTCCGCCTGCCTTTCCAACCGGTACGATACGGTTTACTGAAACAGAGACAGGAATCAGTTCACCTTTTTTCTATGCAATAGCGGAAAATATGAACAGACCCGGAAAAATTATCTGTTAAAATAGCAAAAAAGGAATTTGGAATTCCGATAAATGTATATTATCTTTGCTCTATAAGGTGGTAAGAAGAGTCCCGCACTCTTTTTACCACCTTTTTTCGTCGTTTTTCAGTAAAAAATAGCTTTGACTTAGGAAAAATTAGGTCCGATATATTTTTTTCTAAGTCCGATATATTTTTTTCTAGCTCTTATCTATTTTTTTCTATCCCTTATCTGGTCGCATTTCTCTCTTATATAGAAATACGAACCTTAAATTAATATAAATATAGCCTTGTTCATAAATTCGCCCATAGTATAGGAACACACATTGATAGAGAATCAGCTTCCAGGAAGAAGACGACAGACAAATTCAGGAAATTGACAATAAAACAGGAAAAACAAGATACCGGAAACTTCTCAAGACCTACAGCCTACAAAGGTGCCAACTGTGCGTATTCGCACGGTGAGTGTGCGAATACGCACAGTTTTCAAAATGGAAGAAAATCGTATCTATCTACTATTCAACTACTTAACATTTTGGCATGGATTTTGCATATTTATCAGTAAAAATCTAATAAAATAAATACACGAAACGATGAAAGCAACCAACATCCTTGAGAAGGTATTCCGTACCGAAAACGTAGAAACCTGGGCATTGAACAACGTCAGCCTCAACGCAAAGAAAGGAAAATTTGTAACCTTGGTACCCCTCACCCGTCACGATGCCGGCTATGCCAACGACGCCAGCCATCTCTTTGACGGCGAAGTAGCAAATGAGGTGAAGATGTAAAACGTACTATTAAATAGGAACACAACTTCAAAAGAAATGCTTGTCAATCAAAATCTGATATCATGAAAAACTCAAAACGTCTTTTCCTTTCATTAGAAATAAAGCAAAACCGTTTATTATTTATCCTTCTACTTCTCATCACAGGGTGGTCCCAAGGATTTGCTCAAGACAAAACACACGACAAAGTACCCGTAATCGGCACCGTATGTGATGCCGTCTTGAAATCCCCCATCTGGCAGGCCAAAGTAAGCATTCTGACTGAGGACAGCGTGGTGGTAGTCGACTCCGTTCCACTCCAGCAGCGAACGAACAGTAAGGGCATAGTGACAAAGGCAGAATACTTCACAACTTTGGAAAGTGGGAAATATCTGGTACGCGCCTCGCTCAACGGCTACGCCGACGCGTGGGAGAAGATAGACCTCCCCAAGAATGTGCCGGGCGTCATGATGGTTCCGCCTTTGGAACTTCGCCGAGAACGTAACGTGAAATTAGGTGAGGCGGTCGTCACCGCCACCAGGGTGAAGATGTTCTACAAAGGTGACACACTGGTTTACAACGCCACAGATTTCCAACTGCCGGACGGCTCCGTTCTGGACGACTTGGTCCGCCAGTTGCCCGGTGTGACAATGAACGACCAAGGAGAGATCTTCGTCAATGGCCGCAAGGTGGAGGAACTCCAGTTGGGAGCACGCTCCTTCTTCCGAGGCAACAGCAAAGTGATGCTGCAAAACCTGCCTTACTATACCGTGAAGCATATCAAGGTGTATGAGCAGGATACGGACAAGAACAGGGCGGCGGGCTATGCCGTAGAAAAGAAAAAGTTTGTGATGGACGTAAACCTCAAACCGGAATACAACCGTGGACTTATAGGCAACGTCGAGGCAGCGGGCGGAACGAAGGAACGCTATCTGGGCCGTGGTTTCCTTCTGGGCTTCACCGACCCTTACCGCTTCACTCTGACGGGCAATTCCAACAATGTGAACGAAGAGCGCCACATCGGTCAAAGCAACAGTTGGAACCCTAACACCAGACCTCTCTCTTTGCTCACCAGTCACAGCGTGGCGGGAGAAATCAGCTATCAGTCGGCAGACAAGAACACGAAGAACGACCTGACCGCTGACTTCACTTCCACCAAGAACGAGAGCGAGATGCGCCAGCGCAACGAACTCTTTCTTGACGGACTCCTTCCTGTACAGAAACGCCACTCCTCCGACATCACCCGGGCAAATAAGATCAGCGTGAAAAACCGTTTCCGCAAAGTCAAGCCCTATTTCTACGGACTGGAAGCAGGCTACGAACACAATTCTTATTCGGGCGATGCCTACATGCTGTCTGAGCAGTTCAACGACACCTTGGTGACACGAATGCGTGAGGACGGAATGCGCGAGGGGCGCTCATGGAACGCCTTCTTCAATACCGATGCCATGTCTTTCATCAATAAGGAAAAACAAATGCAATTGGTCTATAGAGCCAACGTGCAGCATAGCGATAATCAGATGGACAAGGCGAGAGCCTACGCCTTCGACAAGCCTTCGACCGGCAACCAATACAATGTCAATGACTACCATCGGAAACAGACTACGGCATCCGGTCAGGTGGCCCTGAACACACCTTTGGCGAAAAATATTTATTTGAACTTGTATACGACCTACAGGTACAACAACGAGCAGACCCATGACTATCTCTACCATCCCGACAGCCTTTTGCTGCCCTCCCAGATAGATGCGTTGCAAGCCATCACCGACCGCAACAACTCCTACAACAGTCATCTGGACGAGCACTCGGTGCCTGTATGGCTCAACATTTTCAAAAGGGGAATCATCAAGCAAAAGCATCCGAGTATGGATTTTGAATATACAAGTGACTACCGCATTTGGGAATTGAACTCTGCGATAACTCCACTCCATAGAGAACTGGACTATCAGCGCGGCAGACTCGACACAATAGCTTCCCAAAACGGTGTAGATGGATACGTCGAATTCGACTACAACTACTATCACCACAAACGCTATGAGAAGCACTTGTCGTTCAATGTCCGTCACGATTTCTCGTCAGCGCCCATCTCCGACGTCATCGACTATCGTGATGACTCACAACCTTTAGTGGTGAAACTGGGTAATCCCAATCTGAAGGGAAACCAGCGCACGTCAATGGGTATCAACTTCGAGAAGCGTGGCAAGAAAGCCATGAACCACTATAGAATCGGGGTGAATGGAGGTTACTTCCAACGCCAGATAGCACAGTCGGTAGTTTACAATCCGCAGAACGGTCAATATACCTATCGTCCGGTGAACGTGGATGGCGCCTACTATACGAATGCCAACTTCAACCTCTCTCGTGTGCTGGACAAGAAAAAGCGCTGGACTTGGCAGACCAATGGCTTCTCACAATTCATGCACTCCGTAGATCACGTCTTGATGGAGGGAATGACAGCAAGTCAGGAAAATGCCGTCAATACGCTGACGCTGAACGGGAACACCTACGTGCAATACAACAAAGGCAAACTGAACCTGCGCGCCACAGCCAATGCGAAATGGAAACATAGCGAGGGACGCATGCAGAGTTTCTCCACCCTCGACGCTATTGATTATGATTATGGCCTCAACGGGCGATACACCCTGCCTTTCGGTCTGACGGTGTCCACCGACCTGAAGATGTACAGCCGCCGTGGCTACGGGTCTGCCGCTATGAATTCGGACGACCTGGTATGGAACGCCTCTCTCAGCCAATCTTTCCTCAAGGGAAAACTGGTGGCGCGCCTCGAAGGCTTTGATTTGTTGCATCAGCTCTCCAACACGAAATACTCGGTGAATGCGCAAGGACGTGTGGAGACTTGGAACCGGTCACTGCCCAACTATGTCATGCTGCATTTGCAATGGATGTTCAACAAGAATCCGAAGAAGAAATAGCATACAATTAAATTATATGTAAATGAAGAATTATATTATATCCTTAATATTAATCTGTATATCAATAGTGCCATCCTTTTCACAAAATGTCCAGGTTGTTGGTACAGTCGAAGATGTTTTCTTGAAGAAGCCTTTGAGAAATGTGCACATTTCTGTATTGAATATGGACAGCTCTGTAGTTATCTCTTCTGTCGAAACCTATAAGAGCATTGGAATGGGAAGTTCGGGCTTCGTAGAATTTGAAAAATTCAATTTTTCCGTTCCGGCAGAGCGGAAGAGCTATTGGCTCCATGCCCAGACGAAAGGTTATAACGACCTTTGGCGCAAGTTCGAAGTAAATGCCAAACCCAACTCGGAGATAGTCTTGCCGGTACTGCGTATGCGTAAGTCCATGGACCGGCAATTGTCAGAAGCGACGGTAACAGCTACAAGAATTAAGATGTACTATAAGGGTGACACTTTAGTTTATAACGCAGATGCTTTTAAACTGCCGGACGGATCCATGCTGGACGCTCTTATTGCACAATTGCCCGGTGTCACCATCAATGAAAACAGTGAGATATTTGTCAACGGTAAAAAGGTTGAGGAATTACTGCTGGGGGCTCAATCGTTTATGGGAGGAAAGAAGGAAGTGCTACTTGAAAACCTGCCCTACTATACGGTAAGGCATATCAAAGTTTATGACCAGCAGTCGGATAAAAGCAAAGCTTTGGGGTTTGACGTGGACAGAAGAAAGTATGTAATGGATGTAGAACTCAAAGATGAATATAGCATTGGAATGATAGGCAATGCCGAGGTGGCCAGTGGTACAAAAAAACGCTGGCTGGGACGCGCCTTTGCTTTAGGTTTCAGCAATAACTTCCGTGCCACATTGTACGGGAATGTGAATAATATGGGAGAATCTCAGTATATAGGCCAAATCGGGCATTTCTCATCAGGACTACAGCCACGGTCGCTTACAAAGATATACAAGGGTATGGCAGAAATCTCGTATTTACCTAAGTCAAAGCCTGTGAAGAATTCCTTACAGACGGAATATGTTTCTTCATCAAATATTAATGAGAGCCGTCAAAAGCGTGATTTGTTTCTCGAAGAAACGAAACCGACTTCTATTGAGAAGGCGCGCCATGACAACGAAAACCGACGGGTTTCCGTTCAGAATGATTTGACACTTACTGCTCCATTCTATCTAAAATGGAGAAATGTTTTCAATCATACCAAGAACTCTTCGTCAAATGTGACTGACTTTAACGAATGGAATAACGATGGATTGACAACAACTATGCTGACAAGGGGGATGGGACATAGCAAGGAATGGAAACTCTTCTCCCAACTTGATGGGGCAGTCAAAGTAGGAAATAACAAACATATCGACATCAGAGTAGTGGGTGAGCATACACAGGCGAAGACAGAACAGGCCAAACTGTATGAAACGGCACGCCATCAAATTCAGATTTATGAAAAACAGGCCAACTCCAATGACATCTACAAACGCAATACTTGGGCAGTAGTCACAGCAGACTTTACAACCGATATTCTGAGCGGTCTCCGCTTGGGTACGTCGGTTCGTGGAAGTTATACGGACGATGTCAGCCACGACTTCCTCTATCATCCCGACACCCTCCTGCTGCCTTCCTATTTTGACGCACTTAAAGCTAGCTTCGACCCTGACAATTCCTACGATAGCCGTTCGCAGGTGAGCCAGGGACTCTTAAATATAAATCTTACACGCCGCAAATTATGGAAAGAAGAGAAGGAAGCAACCAGTCACAAAAGATATGACAGTTGGAAACTGGATATTTCCGTGCCTTACGTCTATGAGCGACTGGATTACAAACGTGGTAGTATAGATGTCGTCAAACATCAAAGTATGGCTTTCTTTCATCCTTCCTTTGCCTATTATAGTCCTTCGTACAACGAAAAGCAAGTTTTTCGATTCAACATCGATTATCGTACCAGCGCTCCGTCTCTTCGTGACAAGATTTCGTATAGAGATGACAGTAATCCACTATATGTACAACTTGGAAACGAAAATCTGAAAGGAAATGCACAGTCAAACCTGCAGGTTTACTACAAGTATCGCATAGGTATCGATGTTCTAAACTTTATAGACTTCAAAGCTGCCAGCAATTACCAATTTCGTAATGTCGCACAATCTGTGACTTACAATCCGGCAACGGGAGTGTATACCTATAAGCCCGTTAATGTCCACGGCAATTATAAGTTGAACGGCACCTTGGGATTTGCACATAGACTAGATAAGAAAAAACTTTGGTATATTGAGACACACCATGGCGCCACTTATTACAAGTCTATCGACCATACGATGCTGGCAGGAGCGAATGAAAGCAGAGAAAACCGTGTCGGTACTTTCATGCTTCAAGATGATGCAACGATAACTTATAATGCAGGGAAACTGCATGTCAATGCATCGGGAGCATTTCAATGGAGAAGGTCAAATGGAAAAATGGATGATTTCACCGTGCTTGATGTTTTCGACTTTAATTATGGTATCATGGGGCGCTATACCATCCCTCACTTAAAGACTACGTTGCGGGTGGATGCCATGATGAAAAGTCGGCGAGGCTATAGCAGTGAAAAACTCAATACCGACGACTTCCTGTTGAACGCATCGCTCTCGCAACCTTTCTTAAAGGGGAAACTGGTGGCAAGAATTGATGCCTATGACATTTTACATCAACAATCATCCACTCAGTACGACATAAATGCGCAAGGTCGTACTGAGACATGGCGGCGGTCACTGCCCAATTATGTCATGCTGCATTTGCAATGGATGTTCAACAAGAATCCGAAAAAGAAATAAAGCACTGAAATCAACTCCTTCATTTGAAATTATGGAACAGCCATAGTTTCTTTCATCAGAAAAGTTCCTATTGACGGTTCTGTTTCAAGTGAAGGACTTGTTAATCAAAATCTACACGATATGACATTCAAAAGATTTATCACTTCATTATTTGCACTTATACTCACTTTGAGCGCGTACTCACAAAGCCTTATTTTCGGCAAGGTGCAGGATGCCTTTTTGAAGACTCCGTTGCCGGAAGCCAAGGTATCGGTGCTCCTGGCTGCCGACAGCACGGTCGTTGTAGATTCCATTCCCGTCAGAAAAAAACATGGAAGTGACGGCACCATCAAGGCGGCGGAATTTATATTCAAGCCGGAACGCAAGACTTGCAAATATCTGTTGCGCGCCACGCTGGCAGGCTACGAAGATGCCTACCAGTTGTTGGCGATCGACGAAAACGATCAAGGTGCCCTCATGCTTGACCATCCACTCGGATTGCGCAGAATACGGGAAAAACAATTGGGCGAAGCTATGGTGACAGCAACGAAAGTAAAGATGTTCTACAAAGGCGATACCCTCGTCTACGACGCTACAGCCTTCAAACTGCCCGACGGTTCAATGCTCGACGAACTCATACGCCAGATGCCTGGGGTGACGATGAACAGCAACGGCGTGATTTCCGTCAACGGCCGTAGGGTGGACGAGCTACAGCTCGGTTCACGCTCGTTCATGCGTGGCAATTCGAAGGTACTGCTGGAGAACCTGCCTTACTACACGGTGAAGCACATTAAGGTATACGAGCAGGACACGGACTTGAACCGTGCTATGGGTGCGCAACTAGAAAAGAAAAGATTTGTCATGGACGTGAATCTGAAACCGGAATACCAGAGAGGATACATCGCCAATGTGGAGGCAGCGGGCGGTACGGAAGAACGTTGGCTGGGACGTGCCTTTCTCCTCAGTTTCACAAACAAGACCCGTTACGCGCTGTCGGCCAACTCCAACAACGTGAATGAGAGCCGCCACATAGGCGGTTCGAATCATTGGACACCACAGTCCATGCCCAATTCCTTATTGACCACACACAGTGTCAAGGGAGAAATAGATTATCAGTCATCCGACAAGAATGTGCAAGAAAATCTCAACGTGGATTTCACCTCCTCCCGCAATGAGAAAGAAATGTCCCGACGCAACGAGTTGTTCGTTACAGGTAATCCGTTGAACCTTTCCCACCAAAATTCGTTGGGAAAGGAGAACGTGCTGAAACTCGGCAACAAGTTCAAATACATCAGCCCCGAACGTCTCCTGTTCGACACCGACCTTGCTGTGGACTACAAATCGTACAGCGGCAATTCCTTTCTGCTGTCAGAGCAATATGTCGACAGCCTCACGTTACGCCAGCGCAATGCGGGTCTCAATGACGGGAGCACATGGAAGATGAAATTCTACGCACACTACTACCCAAAATTGAGGGATTTAGAGAATTGGCAACAATTTTTCTGGGTCAAAACCTTCTGCGACTATCAGTCGGACGAGAATCAACAGGCACAACGTTTTCATATCAACAATCTGGTAAATCCGTCGGATATAAAATCGCACAATGCCAACGATTACTCTAACAAAAAATATTTTGTACGTCCGCTCGTATGCTATAGCATAGATTCGAAGGATACTACCTATTATGCTTATATAGAAGCTGCCCCATCCTTCAGCCGCAACCAGACGAAAGATTGGCTGTACCATCCTGACACCCTCTTGCTCCCCTCCGAGTTGGACATGCTTCAAGCCATCACCGACCCTGCGAACTCCTATCACAGCGATTTACGAACTTACAAAGGGGATTACACCTTTTATATTACTCGTTACCAACAACTCCCAGGTTCATTGTTTGGGAAATGGCCACGTGAACTTGTAGACCTGAAATTGAAGTTGTCGCCTCTACGCGAGCGGTTGCACTATCGTCGTGGAAATTTAGATACCTTGGCTACACGCAATACGCTGTTGATAGATGCGGCCATGGGTATGCATTTCTATATCAGAAAGAACGTGCAGAGTCCTGTACACATAGCTGTGGGATATAGAGAGACAGAAACACCGCTGCTCAACCAGATAGGTTATCGCGATGACGCCACGCCGCTCGTGGTTCGCCTCGGGAATCCGAACTTGAAGCCGTACAACTCCATGTGCTATATTGAAATGCGACACACAGATGAGCGCTCCAGAAGGCACCACCATCTGATAGATGCTGAATTCTCCTATAATCCCAACCAGGTATCCCAGTCCGTCAATTTCAATCCTACCAGCGGCGTTTATACCTATCGCCCGGAGAATGTCAGCGGTTCTTATTACTTCAGCACGGGAGCAAAAGTGCTTCAAAGATTCGGTAAAAACTTATGCTGGACCGTGGACAACTTATTCAATTGCAATTTCCGTCACAGTCTTGACCACACCCTGCTCGCCGGTGAAACCGAAAGCCACGTAAGTGCGGTCAACACCTTCACGGTGCATGATGGCGGATATATTCAATATAATAAAGGAACGCTCAACGTCCGTGCCACAGCTGACGTCAGATGGCGGCACAGCGAGGGCAAGATGCGCGATTTCGAGACTTTGAACGCCACCGACTTCAATTACGGGCTGTCGGGCCGTTATACGCTTCCGAGACTGAAAACGACGTTTTCTGCCGAAGGCAAGATGTTCTCACGCCGTGGCTATGGTAGCACTGGACTGAATACGGACGACTTCGTGCTGAATGCCTCCATCTCCCAGCCTTTTTTGAAAGGTAAACTGGTAGCCCGCCTCGAAGCGTTCGACATCCTGCACCAACTCTCGTCCACACAGTATGAGGTCAATGCCCAGGGACGCATCGAAACCTGGTGCCGCTCTCTTCCTCATTATTTTATGGGTCATCTCATTTATCATTTCAATAAGAATCCGAAGAAGCAATAAGACACCCAAGTGGGCAGAATCTTCCTGTTTGTCCTTCTCTCGTACCGGACCTTCTCTGCCACTTCTTTGTTCACAATGCACAGTTTCTTCACCAAAAATCATTACATTTGCAAAAACCATATTTATACTGACCTATGAATACTAAAGGATATTTATTGGCGGCAGGACTTATACTCTCGCTGACGACAGCAAAAGCGCAACAGATTGACGGAATCTCCGTGAATGCAGGAAATGAAAAAATCGTGGTAGTGATGGACGGACAACCCATGTGCGAGGCTACCTCTTCATGCTTCATCGCCCACCTCGTACCGGGAACCTACCGTATACAGGTGTTCCGGGCTGACGAGATGGACTTACACATCGCATCACGAAAATTGCTGTACTATGACAAAATAAAATACAACGGTAAAGGTATCCACCACATCCAGCTGGTCAACTCCGACGAGGATGGCGCAGATTTTACAGAACCTTTTTGCCCAGGTATGATGACAGAGGAGGTCTTCGACGCTTTCTGTCAAAAAATAAAAGATACGCCGTTCGACAGCGACAAGGAAAGTCTGCTCGACCTGCTGCCCCGTTCCACACGTTTTTCCTCGCGTCAGTGTCTGCGCATTGTGCAGTTGCTCACCTACGACAGCAGCAGACTGGAGGCGCTGAAAAAACTCTACCCAAAGGTGGTCGACAAGGAGGCGTTCTTTATCGCGACCGATGCCCTGACTTACTCTTCCAGCAAGCACGACATGACGGAATTCATCAAAAAATACAACCGCAGAGAGGGAAGAAGATAGAATAGAATAGAACAGAATACACTCTTAAACAGACGGGAGGGACGGCAGGAAAAAATTCCGAGCCGCCCCTCCCTTTTTTGATTGAAAGAAATACAGACAGGAAACGAAGATTTCTATCCGGGACGGAGCAGGGATGAGAAAGATAAATAGGCGGGATTCCCCGCAGAGACGAAACAGGCAACCATCTTGTTTGCGGAGACAGAACATCAAGAATATCACGGAAGCTCAGGATTTCATCTCCCCAAAAGATAACAGTGGTCCGTTCTCTCTCCTTCCGGGCAGCCTCTCCAGGACTGGCCGATAATTCCACGTCAGTCTTTGTATCTTTCGTACCCTCAAACGCCCTCGGTTCCATTTCTATTCTCTAATTTTGTACCATCCTAAAACAAATATGAAAATGAACGAAACCTCCTACTCTGAAGAAGAACGGCTCTTTGCGGGAAAACTTTTTGACGCCCGACGCCCCGAACTGAAAGCCATCAAACACCAAGCTCACCAATACTGCCAGCAGTACAACCGCTTGGACGAATGGGACGAGGAACGCCCCCGCATCATCCGGGAACTGCTCGGTAAGGCCGGGGAAGATGTTTACTTCCAAGGTCCCATCCAATTCAACTACGGCACCCACACCTTTATAGGGAATCACTTCTTCGCCAACTTCAATCTGCTCGTGATGGACGATGGGAAAATCACCATCGGCGACGGAGTCATGATAGGTCCGAATGTGAGTCTGCTCGCCTCCAACCATCCCCTGTTGCCCGACGAACGACTTCGGCTGCGCCATCCCGATGGTCACATATCAATGTCGGAATTTTCCAAAGGGATTCAGATAGACGACGAGGTATGGATTGCTGCCAACGTCTCCGTGCTCGACGGCGTACACATCGGCAAAGGCGCTGTCATCGGTGCAGGCAGTGTCGTGTCCCGGGACATCCCCGCCGGTTGGCTGGCCTTCGGTAATCCTGCAAGACCGATACGTCCCATCACAGAAAAAGACTCACGGAAAGATTTGCTCTGAATGGATTGCAGAACGCATAGGCGCTGTTTGCAGAGGTACCACTAATCACCAACCTCATTCTCGCTGCGACATCCACCCAACAAAAAAGGATGGCCACTGATTGTTGTCAGCGCCATCCTCGAATGTTACCCTTTGTGAAGTTCTACTAGTCGACCAATGAATAGAAGGTCAAATTCTTGCGACCCTTCTTTTCTGTGGTGCATACCAACTTGTCTTCACGTGAAAGCCAGCCGATAGCAGCCCAGAATTCTGGTTCGCTCAACTTTGATTCTTTCTTCAACTTTGAAACTTCTTCATTCTTCTTACCCTGCAAAAGTGTCCATAGGATACCTGCATTCTTACCTATTAAACTTTGTTCCATTTTGAATAAAAATTAATGAATTAATAAATCTAGAATATAGCCTGTGTTGGTTAACGGCTATCAAAAAAATATATAATGTATTTGCTAGTTTGCTATCATTAAAAATAAATATCCAGATAGCGCGGATAATAAAAAGGTGTTTGCCACACCTTTGAGATATTGCAAAGTTACACATTTTTTAGGAAAAAGCATCTATTTTCATAAAAAACGTTCTTTTTTTTTTGAAAAGCTGCCCAGGGAACTCTAGGGACAGAGCCAAGATCCTTTCTGACTGTGCCCCAAACTCTCTCAAAATAAAAATAAACAACTAGCAAGCGATAGATTTTTATCTAACTTTGCTCTAAGTAAGTAAATGAATTCTAGCGGCACCATCGGCGCCACACAACGTCTCCACATAATAACGTCTCCACATAAATATAAAAAAAGGACTTGCTCCAAAAGGACGTTGACGAAATTCTGCCCAAGGTGCAACGCATCTGCCGGGAAAAGCGCTGCCAGGATATGGCGCCCTGGTACTGTACTCTGGCTTTTCTCGAGGACCGCAACTATCACAATGAAAGTGCATGGAAACATATTCTCCTGGCGGAACAAACGGTAAAAAATAAAGATATGGCGGATGCCATCCGTCTCCTCAAAATCATGATTCAGGCACGCCGCACGAAAAAGTACAACCCGGATTTCGAAAATTTTCTCTATGGGGAACTGGTGTGGCTGGATGGGAAAATCAAAGAAAATCTGGACCAACATCATGAAGAGCAAATCAGTCTCTACGGTTCGGAAAACCAAATTTCCGGTTTCAGCCAATATTACTGGAACGACATGATGAGAAAGATTCTCATCAGCCGGGTCGCTCCGCTCTGCATCCGTTCGAACTATCCTACCCGGGTTCTGCAGTATCTCAATATGGCGGACAACCGCATCTTCCAACTGGTGGAGAAAAGAGTCGTCTTCTCTCCTTTCGATGAAGACTATGAGGCAAATTCCCGCGATGGAGATTACGAGGAATTCATCAGAAAAAGACTTTCATCCTTTGGGACGATTACCGGATGAGCAAAAAGTTCGTCAACAATTATGATTATCAAAACGATCTTTTCATCAATATGGACTCCCTCGGCGTGGGCACCTTGCAGCGTCTCACTTACCGGATGGCGCATCCGCAATGCCCGTTGGACACCTTCCTCAACGAGAGAAGCTACACCGACCCTCAATATTTCAATGAGATTATCGATACCCAGCTCATCTCCCAAATGCGTTACGGGGAAGCTGAGAAATATCTGCAAAAAGTTTCGGGTGCTTTCAACAGAAGCCGCAACGTCTACGAATATTGCCGTTTCGATCCTTTCACTGCGAAGGAAACCGGGAAAAAGGATGAACATTACAAACTGCATTTCGCACAAAAGATGGCGGCTCTCGAACAGGAAATCTCCCAATGCAAAGATCCCGATACGAAAGCGGAACTGCTATTGCAATATGCCCGTGGCATGAGAAATTCATTCTCCCAAATTGGTTGGCCGCTGACTTCCTACTACTGGGCGGTCATGTACAATTTCCCCTTCCATAGCCGTTACCAGCGACAAATGAAGCAGAAGGGCATCGAGCGTTACGAACAGATACGCGACCATGCTTTCACCTTGTTCACGGACCAGGAGCGGGCGGCGAAGGCTTACTACAACTGGGCGTTGTTCAAGTCGGCGGTGAAACGCTTCCCGGAAACCCTGACAGCAAAATTCATCCAAGGTCACTGTGACGAACTGAAAGACTACCTCGGCAGACCGGAAAAGGATCCGTATGAACAGCAAGAGGAATGGATGGCAGAAAATGGCTACGAATAAGGAATGCCCAACCAATAAAGTCCCTCCACCTGCACACCCTTATAGGGAGTACAGGTGGAGGGATTTTTCTATCCGGATATTAGAAACAATACAGACGGCCGGTTCTTGCTAACGAACCTTTGCCCATCTTGGACCAGCATCATTTTATACAGGGAAAATCTACTCCGCGCCCCATACCGAAGCCACGGGCAAAGAGCAATTCCAATCTTTATTATTTTTTCTCTTCAGACGCGATTTTCACCAATGCCCGAGCTACCGCGTCATATTCCACAAGATGCTCAAAATCGATGGTCTCTCCGTCGCTGATGGCAGAGACATCTACTCCTCTTTCCTCGAAAGCCAGAAGGAGGGCTTCGTGATAGTAGGCACGGTCGGGACTGAAAGGTGACCCGCCGACATCGGCATTAAAGTCGGATACCAGTTCACGGACCGACTTGCCTATGAAGCAAGCGGCATAAGTCGTAATACGCTCGCGGGCGTACAAGAAGCAACATTTGTTCATAAATATCGTATTTTTTCAAACACCAAAATTAAATTATTTTTTCCATACCAGCGTCTCCCACCCTTGCATTTTCAATTTTATGTCTGCCGGCAAAATTAATTTTGACCATATACTTGCGCCCTACCTCAACGATTATGTCTATATTTCCTCTATAAATCCAACCTCAATCCCTATGGTTCCTGTGAAATTTCA
>SAMEA104404103__coassemble_987_pt1 | contig 18564 bp, 16 predicted proteins | sample SAMEA104404103__metabat2_high_PE_061 | metagenome-assembled genome bin SAMEA104404103 (sample SAMEA104404103) | Balaenoptera acutorostrata | reverse complement strand
TACTTTGGGGTAGGAGAACAGCATTGCGCATACCGTTATCAATAACGTAATATTTGGGTAGCGAGTTGTGTTCCTTCACCAGTGAACGTTCATATTTGGGGATTCTTAAGAACATGAAGATGTCACATATGTAGTTGGCCCATTGGTAGAGGTCGTTCTTTGTAACCTTCAGTCCTTGGGAACGAATATCATTGTAAATTGAATTGATAGAGGTCGGTTTGGTCAAGTTGCCCATAATTCTTTTCACAAAATATCTCACCACTTCCGTATTGGATATCTTGTAATGTTCCGCCAAGTCTTTTAGCAACATGGTGTCGAAATATCCATGAAGAAGCTTTAGCCTCTCTGACTGTACGTCTGTTAGCACCACTTCAGGGAAAGCACTTGACTGGTTGTACTCCACAAAGGCGTTTCTAAGTTTAGCTTTGTCTTGCTCCAGATACGTGTTCACCTTGATTCCCTTGAATCGACAATATTCATTGAATGACAAAGGATAAGTTTCATACTCCAACGGATACCCTCTTAGGGCTGAACTTAGTTCTGTAGAAAGCATCGTGGCATTGCTTCCGCAAATGTAGATGTTCTTGCAGTAGGTCTTGTAAATTCTTAGAATGAAGTATTCCCAGTTGGTTATCAGCTGTATTTCGTCGAAAAACATGTGTACCTCTTGTATAGGAATGTTGGGATACATTTCCATGTAGGAAACTATCACTGTATCTAAGTCTTCTACAGACAGATTAACAAGACGCTCATCGTCAAATCCCATCCAAAGGATATTTTCGCGTGGAACCCCACTTTCTATGAGGTTGTTAATTGCAATCATCATTAAGGTTGATTTACCACATCTACGAACACCAGGGATGGTTATAATCTTCTTCCTATTAATAGGTAACTTGATGTCTCTATCGATTACATCGAACGGAATTTCACTCTGCTTGATGGCAATCAGTGATTTAATAACGTCTTTCAGCATATCTTTCTTTTTTATAAATACAAATATAGTGGATTCTTTCCTTAAAAAAGAGAAAGAAATCCACTATTTGTATTTTATTTCGTACAATGAATAAAAATACTACGTCAGATTAACTCTGGCTCAACATTCTTTTCAACATAGCTTTCATTTCGTCAGGAGAAAGATTGTCTAAGTCCACGACCTCTCTCTTTCCTACGTTAAGCAATTTGTTGTTATTGCGGAAACGGATTTCCAATGGATACATATCTTGATAGCCAGTGGTGACATTGTTAGCCTGGGCGTGACCCATACTTTCTGAAATATACAGTTCCTCAACTCCTGCTATCTTTAGATTGGTAGCAAAAGAGTGTCGGGCCCATGTTCCTGAAGGTTCCTTATCCCATTCAAGTACTTCTTTGCATATACGAATTACTCTGTCCTTAATATTAGAGTTTTCCTGTACACACAATTTTCTCATTTCGGCTTCTTCAGTAGCTCCATTAAATATTTGAGGGAATACTACGCCCCCTCTTGTTGGACGTGCAGCAATTTCATCAAGAATATTACGTAAAGGTTCAATAATAGGAACAATGACGATGGCCATACCATTACTACGTGCAGCCGTCTTTTTTCTTTGGAATTTGAAAGCTCTTCCTCCTTCTGCAAAATAAGTTCTGTCATAGATCAGACGTCCTGCATCAGCGAGATTGAATCCATTACACAAATACTGTACGAGAAATAGTCCGAGAGACATGTGAGCTCTTTTCCGATATTCGAATCCCCATGTGCTTGGGTATCGTTTTTCCATAAAAACCTTATACAGTTCGGTCATTTCATCTATGGTAAGATAAGATTGCTGTCTTTTGCTGCCTCGTGGAATAGATATCTTCGTCTTGTCTGTATTGGAGAATGGATAGAGTTCTTCTGCAAGGTAACCTTGTTTAATGCATTCATTCCAGACCACACGGCTTGTGCGTAAGTACATGCCACGGGTAACATCAGCAATTTTACCAACGAGTTCTCCATCAATGAGAATGCCATTTTTCATTGCATCATTCCATTTTTGCATAACATTGATGTCAATCTTAAAACCCTCAATACGACCCACCAATTTAAGAAATGAATTCAGGGCCCATTGGTAATTCTCTGCCGTACCTACACGGTCTTGCTTTTGGCAGTCCCGAATCAGATTCTCCCATACACCTATAAAAGAAAGGGAATTTACGTTCATTGAAGTTACACCAGCTATTGCTAGCTTAATAACATCAATTGAAAGTTCCTGTGATTTGCGTAGTTTGACAAGTTTTTCTCTATAGTCCTCTAATATGTCTTGCCATTCTTTTTGAATCTGCATCAGGTTGCTTCTGGAACTTGTTACGCTACACACATCGTTGAAGTATTTCTCCTTCTGAAAAGGCATATCTGTCAGTTTATGATAATAACGCTTGCGATTAATCGTAAAACAGATGGCCATAGGGAACTCCGCTGTTTCCTTGTTGGTACGTTTATCAAGGACCAAAGTAAGCGAACAGTTATTTACTTTATTGCAATTTAAAGATGTTTTTACCGCTTCCATATCTAAAAGTCTATTGACGTTTTTGGGTCGGTCTGTAAGGAGGTTTGCGAACACTTTGCGAACACCATGCGAACGCCAAAGACCGTTTTTGTGATATCTTAAAATTTCATTTTCTCAATACAGAGATATAAAACTATTGAATATCAGCAATATATAAGCATAAATAAAATCTTAAGAAATTATACTTTAACAGACTTGTAATCTGGAGGTCCTTGGTTCAAACTCAAGCTGGTCCACATTCATTTTCAAGTAGTTACTAATTCAATAGTTGCTTTTTTATGCTCTTGCGTACACTATGTGTACGCAAGAGCATAAAAAAAAGGTTGCGATTGGGAATCGAATGGAGTGAAGTCGCCCTCATAAGGGGGCATATTGGCTATAAGGGGAATTATTTCTTTATTTGAACGATGGATGTTGATGTTTTAGATCTCAAAAGTGCGTTTTGTTTCCTGTGTATTTTCCTGTTAGGCTACCATGCCAGTCATGACATTAAGTAGGGATTGCAGCCTGCCCATTTTTTTGGAGTTCAGTATTTTATATAAAAAGGGCAGTGGAACAGGAGTATACAAAGATTCTTTTGTATATTTACCAGCATTCAGTACATATTAGTAATATGGCTTTGAATTTGCAATTTGTTGCATCACGGAGCCAACCTATAAAGATAGAAATTATGGAACATAAAGATTTTCAAGAGAGATTGAGAGGCTCTTTAATTGGAGGGGCTATTGGTGACGCATTGGGTTATCCTGTGGAATTCATCGATTCTTTTGAGGATATTCAGAGCCACTACGGACAAAGAGGGATTACGCGTCTGGATACTTCTATGTGGGGGATGGAGGAGTTAAAGGATGGAAAGGCTGTGGTGTCAGATGATACACAGATGACTTTGTTTACAGCTTGCGGTTTGTTGAACGCTCAGACTACTGGTTTCGATTCTGTTGCCAGTGTTTGCCACGCTTACATTGAATGGCTATTTACGCAGAAAAGGGGAGGAAAAAGTTGCTATCAGGACTGTTGGATCCGAGAATTACCAGAAATGAATGTCTGTAGAGCGCCGGGAAATACTTGTCTGATGGCATTGGATGCTATCTTGCAAGGAAGGAAACCCAGCAACGACAGTAAGGGGTGTGGCGGTGTCATGCGTATTGCACCGGTAGCTTTGTATGGTGCAGTTGATTCCAGAATATCAAATATAGAACAGGTGGATATGCTGGCCGCTGACGTCTCAAGACTGACGCATCTGCATCCCTTGGGTTATATACCTTCGGCGCTGACTGCACATGTCATCTATCGTCTGGCGCAGGATGAGAATCCCACCCGTGATGCTTGCCTGTCTTATATAGACGAAGGCTTGGCTGCTTTGAGAAAGATCTATCCAGCTTATACTCAGGAACTGGATTATTTTATCGGACTTGTACGGCAAGCGGTGAAGTTGTCTGCCATGGATGCTGATGACGTGGTTGCCATAGAGACGTATCTGGGTGGTGGATGGGTGGCTGAAGAAACAGTGGCCATTGCTTTGTATTGTGTGTTGAAATATTTTGGTGATTTTGAGCAGACCATGGTTGCTTCGGTCAATCATGCCGGTGACAGCGATTCCACAGGTGCTGTCGCTGGAAATATTCTTGGCGCGGCAGTCGGTTATTCTGCCATTCCTGATTTCTATAAGGAGGAACTCGAACTTCATGATGTTATATTGCATATTGCCGACGATTTGTGGCGGGGCGCAAACACGCCTTACCTGGCGCACTGATGTGTAGGAGATGAAGTCCGGCCCTCCGAATGCGGGCTGTTTGTGGCATCATTATCCTTAGAAAATATCAAATTGTTAACAAAAACTCCGCCTTTTGAACTCTTGCATAAATTTTGCAATTTGTAAAAATGGCGGATTTTTCTTAACTTTGTTTTGGAAAACTATGTAGAAAAGAGGAGGTGCTCAGTGGTCTGTGCGATATCCGTAAGCAATGCTGAGGCTTCCCTTTTCCTACTTATCATTGTCTTCCCTTGTGATGTTTCCGTATTCGTAAGCGGTTGACGAAGTGCTGAAAATATTATGCAGTTGTCAGAACTGTATGATAATCGTTTGATTATTAAAGTCTTTTTGTGGTTGAAAGTAAAGGCTGGGAGGAGGGCCTATTCCCAGTATTCATAGAAAAAGAACCTGAAATAGTGAATATTACCGTTTTTTTTCTTTCATCTCGATGACTACTTTTTTTGAAAAGGATAAGCCTGGTGGCTTCAGTTTCCTTTGTGTGCTGACGACAGTCGGTGCCGGAGTCAAAAGTATAACTTATCATAAAATTAACCTGATTATGGAGAATCTTTTAATTTTTCTCCCTGCTGGTTTCATAAAAAAACGAAAATAGTCTTAACCCTTTATTCTTAGTTCTTATGTTGTTGAATTTACCTTTTAGACGAATTGTCCGTTTCCAAGTAAACGGCGGTTTATTGTTGATCATTGCGGCTCTTGTAGCGTTGGCGATAGCCAATTCGCCATTGAGCCCTTTCTATCATGCCTTGTGGGAACACCCTGTAACTTTCCAAATTGGTAGTTTTAATGTGTTCAACCATGGTGGACACTCCATCACATTGATGGAATTCATCAATGATGCCCTGATGGCGGTATTCTTCTTTTCCGTTGGTTTGGAAATCAAGAGAGAAATACTCGTAGGGGAGCTTTCGAGCCCCAAGAAAGCGCTTCTTCCCATTGTGGCAGCTTGTGGCGGTATGATATTGCCCGTACTCATTTATTATTTTGTGACGCGGGGAACGGAAGCGGTACATGGGCTTGCCATTCCAATGGCTACAGACATAGCCTTTGCATTGGGCGTGTTAAGCTTGTTTGGGAAGCGGGTTCCTTTATCTTTGAAGATTTTCCTGACAGCTTTTGCCGTGGTAGACGATATCGGAGGCGTATTGGTGATAGCTCTATTCTATACTTCTCATTTTGATGTCTCTTATTTAATTTATTCTCTAGTATTATTGGCATTGCTACTGTTGTCCAATGTCGGTCAGATCAAGAACAGATGGTTATATGCTATTGGCGGTTTCGTCATGTGGTATTTTTTCATGCAGAGCGGTATTCATGCCACTATTGCCGGCGTTGTCGTGGCCTTTACGGTGCCGGCAAGACCGAAGGCGTATATCGGTGCGTATGTGCACAGTCTTCATGAAAATATCGAACGTATACCGGATACAGACAGCAAGAAAATGATACTGAATCATCACCAGATAGAGGCGTTGCACAATATAAAGTCAGCCTCCGACGATGCCATTTCTCCCTTGCAGTTTTTGGAAGAATTCTTGCACCGTCCTGTGAATTATCTGATCATGCCTCTTTTTGCATTTGCGAATGCAGGGGTTGTCCTGACCAATTCAAATGGAGATTTTGAGGTGGGTCTGCTTACCTGGGCGGTAGCTTTGGGCTTGTTGTTGGGTAAGTTTGTGGGAGTATATCTCTTTACCTGGCTGACGATTAAACTCAAGTGGGCCTCTTTCGGACCAGGAATGAATGGACAGAATCTGGCCGGTATTTGTCTTCTCGGAGGTATCGGTTTTACAGTGTCCCTATTCATTGCCAATCTTTCTTTCGGTGAGAATGAGGTGCTGTTGAATCAAGCCAAGATGGGTGTTCTTTTAGGAACATTGCTTTCCGGTCTTCTGGGGGCTTTGGTCTTGTCGATGACTCTCCCGCGCGAAGTAAAAGAGGAAGAGGACAAATTGTAAATAGGTTCTATATTCATAGAAAATCAATGATATGGGGGGCGGATACATCCCATATAGAATAGAAGACCAGCGGGCTGAACTCCGAAAGTTCAGCCCGCTGGTCTTCTATTTGTATCTTAGCTTTATATACGAAAAATGCTTCCGTTGTCGGTGATGATCAAAGGGGTGTCTGGGACATCGAGATTGGTCAGACGGCGTATTTCCCTGGCCGCATGGTGCTCATTATCCGTGCGGGGGCCTCTTCCTTTCACTTGGATGAAAGAGTGGATCTTTCCCTTTAAGAAATTACCATCTTTGGCAATTTTGAGTTCCAGAATAGGAGCGTAACCGGCAATGCCAGTTATATTGATGCCATAGGGCGTACAGAAGTTTCCCAAACTATAGGCAATAAAACGACCTTTGTAAAGTTCGACAGCGCGCAGAACGTGTGGACCATGGCCGAAGACGACATCTGCGCCAGCATCAATGCAGTAATGGGCGAATTGCCGAAGATTGCCCCGGTCTTCTTCCAGGAATATCTCAGTCTCATAAGGAAGACGGTTTTTGGAATTTCCTTCTGCTCCACCGTGGAAAGAAACAATGACTATATCCGTATTTTTTACCAAATCAGAAATGATACGTCCTACCGTTTTTAAGTCCTGGTGCCGCAAGGTATGGCTATTGTGTCCAAATGCGCAAATACCATATTTGATGTCATTTCTGATTAAAATAGTCTTTTCAATTCCCCCTCTGATTCCCGCGTGTTTGATTTGCAGACTGTCGAGACTGTGCATGGTGCTCCTTACTCCTTCAATTCCAAAGTCGAAGGAGTGATTGTTTGCCATACTCATGAAGTCAAATCCGGCTTCTTGCAATCTTGACGAAAAAGTAGTGGGAGTACGGAAGGCGTAATTGATTTTTGAAATTTCTTTTTTAGTCTCTCCTTCGTCGCAAAGCGTGCCTTCGAGGTTGCCGAGTGCGACGTCCGCTCTTTTTAAAAATGGAGAAGTGTCCGTAAAAAGAAATTTTCCATCCTCAACAGGTAATTGTAAGGTAGGGAAGGTTGTTCCCATCATGATGTCACCTGTGAGGGCCAGGGTAGAGGCCTGGGGACTGGAAGGTCCAAAGGATGTCATGATTTGAGCTAATGCGCAAATCATGACCCATGTTATCATCATAATCTAATATTATTGAATAATACGGCGTGCACCGATATATCGGCGGCTGTAGTAGTCCTCATTGGAAGCTGAAACCTTGACGCCCGTGTTGCTGGCATGTACAAAAGAAAAAGCCTTGCCCGATTTGTCAACATCTGTGACAATGCCGACGTGTCCTACAGAGCGGCGGTTGCGACGTCCGCCAAAGAATACCAGGTCCCCTTTCTTCAATTCTGAAATTTTGGCAATGGGGGCGCCTTGAGTATATTGTGAGCGGGAGGAGCGGGTGATGGCCACATCCTTTTGTCCATAGATGAAGCTGGTGAATCCGGAGCAGTCGAATGCTTTCGGGCCCTTGCTTCCGTAAGAATATCGGGTGCCAATATATTTCATCGCGATGTCTACGATGCCCTCGCCAAATTTTGAGTCGCTCATGTAAGCGCCGATTGCAGCTTCTGCAGCCTTGTCCAGTTCTGCGAACGTAGGGACGGTCGGTATCGCCTTCACACACTTTTCAGAGGTGGGGCGGCTGTTGATGGCTTCTGGAAGTATATCTTGCGCGTTGGCTGTGGTGAAAACAGTCAAGAGGCCCAAAGAGATGCTGGTAATTAATTTCTTAATTTGCACTTTGCGTCTGATTTAAATAGATTTGTGTATTAAATTTAGTTGAGTTACCTTGAAAAAATGAATCAGGAATTTTTCAAAGTATTAGAGCCCGTCGGCTTCTCGTATTGAGTGTTGCAAAAGTAATAAAAAATGCCGGCAACCGCAAACTTTTAATATTCTTTTTATTTAATTATTATTCAGCGACATAACCGATAAATGACTTGGTTTCCATACTTCTTTGTCTGACTTCTCCGGAATTTGGAAATAATCTATTAAAATTTATTTGAGATAAGAGAAATCCGACAACAAAACACATCATAAATGACAGTAATTTTATCTTGCAGGAAGCATCTTTATTTGTTGCTTTGATATTCATCATGTATGTTTATTCTCATGGCTTTCAATATGGAATTATCGCGGCAGGGAGGTTTGGGATGTCATTTGCGATAACTCTCTATCCGTCGTGAATGACTCGGAACAGGTAAGTGTTTCGTTACCAGGATTCCGGTAGACAAGTCCGGTAGATGTAAGGCGGGATAAGTATTTAAAGGTCATATATTTCTTTGGTTTGTAGCGTGTTGTATATATTGAACTTTCTTTGAGCCAGATTTCAAAAGGAGGGATATTTTTCCGGTTGAATGACTAGCGGATGGAAATTTTGTTTGGCCGGTCCATAGGCTGGAGCAGGTGTCTGATGTGATGAGCTGTTGGGATTTTTGTATTGTTTCCTAAGGTCGGGTAGGGAGAAACATAAACATACCTTCCTTTGTGGTAAATGCACTGCCGCTCAACTTTTTTGTGTGTCATGAGCTTTTGATTTTAAGTTTCAGCATGAAGAGGCGAGTAGGTATCTCTTTCGGTTGCAAATGTAATACCTGCGATTATTCTATTTTATAAAAAGACAAACTTTGATATAAAAGGTGAAAAGTGAAAAATAAGCAGATTGCGAATGTCACACCTATTTATAATATAGGGATCTTTCTACCTCCGTTCCTTTGCTTTTCATCGGATTTCTTTCCATCGTTTTCTTTCTTCTCATGAATTTTCTGCAACGTACTGTTCGTCATCTGTCCTTTTTATATTTATCTTCTCACTATGCAGAATGTCTCTCTATATTTGAAAAGGGAGAAACAGCCCGTAAGGCGACATGCCCGGTTGGGAAACCGCTCCTTTCCTGCTAAGAATGTCGGAGGTTGCTCTGGCTGGGTGATTTGCAGAAGCACTTGACGTTTGTATTTCTTCAGAGCATGATAACTTTACCATTTGTTGAACTTCAGTAATTTTGCTATATTTACAGCGCAGTCTGGGCAAAAGGCAACAAGTGTCTGATACTGTACAGAAAAGTGGTTAATGAGTTCCGCCATTTTTTATGTTAACCATGGGACTCTTTGTATTTATGATTTATAGATTGACAAAGAAACAACTGGAAGACATTTTAGAGGAAATGGAGATTCCTTATGGCGAGGACGACGAAGGCGACTTATATACCGTGATGGAAGCTGATGACGATTTTGCATACGATGTCGTGCTTTGGTTTACACTTAACGAGGAAGGCAATGTGCTGACTTTGATAGCCCGTTGCGTGGGACTGCAACTCGATGACGTTCTGCGCGTCGCCAATCGTTATAATGCCACCCACCATTTCCTGACTTGTATTGCTAATGAAAAAGACAAGACTGTGGGATTTGACCATAGTGTGGATATAGATGGGGTGCCGGAGGAGTATATCACAGGCAATTGTCTGGGCACCATTTCTGACTATGTCTGGGAAGCCTATTGCGATTTGCTGTAACTCTTGATGAGGCTTATCCGTTTTATCTTTTGCAGTGCTTCGCAAATTCTGAAAAGTGTATGTAATTCTCAAGATCCAGGTCTGGATTTTGGGAATTTCTAGAGGATATGGCATTTCCCCAGTGTGTCGGTAGCATTAGTTCGTCTTGCTTGAACGTATTTTTAGCCTATATTTTTAGCTTATTTGTAAAGTCGGCTTTGCATAGTCGGTAGATATCGTTTAACGCTTCGTTTGCTCATTCTTGTTATTTCCGTGCACGATTTTATCTCTTTTTTTACAAAGAACAACGAACCGTTTTATTATGTGATAAATCAAAATTAGATTCTTATACCCCTCTGATAATCAATTTTATAACATGGTAATCGCCTCGCCACTTGTTCCATTGTCCCCGTTGTGGAAAATAGCGTTGGAAAAGTGCCGATTTCAACCGTTTCAAAACGTTAAAGTGGTGATAATTAGGAGGGAAGGTTTGGTCCGACATTGAAAATGTTGTAACTTTGCACCTGCTAATTCCACGAAGGGAATTCTTGAATGGCCATCTTTTCACATTGTGCCGAGGGACCATGATTCGTAGTTTGCGACAAGGATTTCAGAAGTGGATGGCGCAGTTGTTTACTGCCCGTCTGATTCTAAAAACTTCGTGATAAATTAATAGATATGAGATTAAAACAGTTATTTATTTTCGTAGGAATGTTTTTCCTGTTCTTTGGAACTTCAGTATTTGCTCAAAAGGTAAGTACAGGCAAGGCTTCCTATTATGGCAACAGTTTCCATGGCCGTAAAACGAGTGACGGATCAGTTTATCACCGTGATAGTCTGACTTGCGCACACCGGACATTGCCATTCGGAACTATGTTGAAAGTACGTAACGTGTCAAACGGTCGTGAAGTCATCGTCACTGTAAACGACCGTGGTCCTTTTGTCAAAGGACGTATTGTAGACCTTTCTTATGCGGCAGCAGAAGAAATCGGAATGCTGGGCTCAGGAGTAGCCCGTGTAGAAGTGAAAAACTTAGGCCGTGTGCAGAACAATTATGCATCATTGCCTGAATTGAAACTGGCAGATCCCAAGACCGGTGAATTCTTTACTATTTCAGAATGGGCGAAACGCGGTTCGGGAGAACGTCAGGAGGCTGAAAGGTATGCTGCAGGCAAGAACCATGCAGACTTTTTGGCAAAGTACAAGAAACAACCTCGTTGGCAGATATACAACTCAAAACCAACAGCAAAGGCTGAAAGTCGCAAGGAGAGAAGTAGAAGAATGTAATTCTCTACTGTTTTCCTGTGATAAACACTCAAACTATTTCACAAAATGGAAAACAAAAAAAGTCAGGGAACGCTCTGTGTACAAGCTGGCTGGACACCTAAGAAAGGTGAGCCACGTGTACTCCCTATCTATCAGAGCACCACTTTTAAGTATGACGATAGTGAACAAATGGCCCGTCTCTTCGACTTGAAGGACACGGGCTATTTTTATACTCGTTTGCAGAACCCGACCAACGATGCGGTAGCTTCTAAAATCGCGCAGTTGGAAGGTGGCGTAGGAGCCATGCTGACTTCCAGCGGTCAGGCTGCTACCTTTTATGCGGTATTTAATATTTGCGAAGCCGGTGACCATTTCATTTCTTCCAACACCATTTATGGCGGCACTTACAACCTTTTTGGCGTGACGATGAAGAAGATGGGCATTGAATGCACATTTGTCGATCCTTCCATGAGCGATGAGGAAATCCAGGCACTCGTTCGTCCGAATACAAAGTGTTTCTTCGGTGAAACCATCTCTAATCCGGGTGGTAACGTGTTCGATATCGAGCGTTTCGCAAAATTGGCACACAAAAATGGTCTGCCGCTGATTGTGGACAATACCTTTGCCACTCCAATCAACTGCCGTCCTTTTGAATGGGGAGCCGACATTGTGACTCATAGTACCACCAAGTATATGGACGGTCATGCCACAGCTGTAGGCGGCTGTATCGTTGACAGCGGTAATTTTGACTGGATGGCACATGCCGACAAGTTTCCGGGACTCTGTACTCCGGATGAGAGCTATCATGGTCTGACTTATGCTGAAAGTTTCGGCAAGATGGCTTATCTCACCAAAGGTACCGCCCAGCTGATGCGCGACCTGGGATCTATCCAGAGTCCTGAAAATGCTTTCCTCTTGAATCTGGGTTTGGAGACTCTCCATCTTCGTATGAAGCGTCACTGTGAGAATGCTCAGGCTGTTGCCGAATTCCTGGAAAATGATGACCGTGTGAATTGGGTGAATTACGCCGGACTGCCCAGCAGTAAGTTCTATGAATTGGGCAAGAAATATTTGCCAAATGGCGTTTGCGGTGTCATCGCTTTAGGTTTGAAGGGCACCCGTGAGCAAGCTATCAAGTTCATGGACAGTCTGAAAATGATCTGTATCGTGACACATGTGGCCGATGCCCGTACTTGTGTGCTTCATCCCGCCAGCCATACCCATCGCCAGCTTTCTGAAGAACAATTGATCGCAGCAGGTGTGGCTCCCGATTTGATACGTCTTTCCGTAGGTATCGAAGATGTGGAAGATATCATTGCTGATATCCGTCAGGCTCTTGACGCCACCTTCGGAAAATAATCTGATTGATAATACTCCGCCGGTCCTGCGAAGGACTGGCGATCTCCATCCTAAAGGAACACCGGATGTGTGGGTTTCATGGGTCCGGTATCCTTCTATGAATAAAAGATATGAACACAAATGCTAGGACCAGGTAGTTGTCATGGTTGCCTGGAAATGGATTTGTGTTCATATTTTTATGTAAAAATATAAAGCCCTTCCGTGCTGCGTGGAGGGGATGCATGTGAAACAAATCTTACCGAAAAGAAAAATTAAATATTGACAGATGAAGAGTTTGTATAGAAATCTGTTTTTTATCATTGGATGTCTGGCTGTTCTGGCCATGTTGCTGACAATGGATGTGACTTGGGCAGATGTGGAATCTGCGTTGCGTCAGGCCAGCTACCGGTTTCCCGCGTTGGTTGTGCTTTGGCTGGGCATCTATATGATGAACGCCTATGCCTGGTATATCATATTGAACAGCGGTTTTTTGAAAAGTAAGATTAAATACTGGCTGGTTTATAAATTTACCATTACCAGCTTTGCCTTGAATGCGGTGACCCCCATGGGACTTATGGGAGGCGAACCCTACCGCATCATGGAGACCATGCCCTATGTCGGAGTGGAAAAAGCCACCTCAAGTGTCGTGCTGTATGTCATGATGCATATCTTCTCCCATTTCTGTTTCTGGTTGTTTTCCGTTTTCCTCTATCTCATTTTCTATTTCAGCAATCTTAACTTTTATATAGGAGTGGTGCTGGCGATAGCCGTGCTGGTATGTGTCCTGGGCATTTATTTCTTTATGAAGGGTTACAAGAACGGCATGCTTGTCAAATTGTTTAACGGGTTGGGTAAACTGCCTCTTCTGAAGAAAAAAATACGGAATTTCCGGGAGAAGAACGAAGAGAAACTTTTGTCTGCTGATGCGATGATCCGTGATCTGCATGTGAATCACAAACGTGAATTCTACTTGTCCCTGTTTACGGAATTTATGGCACGTATCGTGTCTTGTGCCGAGATATGGATTATTCTCACCATATTTGTTGATTCCGTCAATTATATCGATTGCATTATCGTATTGGCATTTACCTCTTTGTTTGCCAATGCCATGTTTTTCCTTCCTCTTCAGCTGGGCGCCCGGGAAGGCGGCTTTGCACTGATAGTCAAAGGTCTGTCTTTCTCCTATCAGTATGGAGTGTTCTTGGGACTTGTGATACGTTTGCGTGAGCTGGTCTGCATCTGTATCGGTTTGCTTCTGATGAAAGTCGGGAATGTCAGACAGAAAACTGCATAAAATTCATGGGACAAATGTCGTGCCGCCCTGGTGGCCGTGCATTTGTCCCATATTCTTTTTCTATGGGCAGGTTCTTGTATCCGGCAACAGGTCAGGTGGCCTGTGAAGATCTTTTGGGATATGAGAAAGAAAGATTCCTCCAAGTTAATTCTTCTCCATTTCTAAGTATTCATGAAGGGACTCACGCTGTTCTGTATTTCATGGAGATGAATTTGTAAAAGAATCCAGAGTCTGTATTCTCTCATATATAAGGTAGTATTAGTGTTCTAAATGGCTTTATTTTTTTATAGAAGGTATTTCCTCGGTGTTCTATTTTTCCTTTATCCATAATCGTGCGAAATCAGATAAAATTCCTATTTCTAGTCCATAAAGTACACTATTTTAGTAAAAACTCGTTTTTTGATGCTAAAGTGTGAAAACTTTTTGTACCTTTGGAGTTTTGAAAAGATAACCTATTTATATTTAACATACTTATGAAACCTGCAACAGGAAAATTAGGAGTTATGTGTGTCGGCTTAGGTGCCGTAGCAACAACATTTATGACAGGTGTTTTGATGACCCGCAAGGGCTTGGCAAAACCTGTAGGTTCAATGACTCAGTACGATAAAATTCGTGTGGGTCGTGGTGAAAACAAAAAATATCTTCACTATGGCGAAATCATTTCTCTCGCTAATTTGAATGATATAGAGTTCGGTGCTTGGGATGCTTATCCAGCTAACGCATACGAAAGTGCAGTCAATGCTGAAGTTCTTAAGGAAAAGGATATCAATCCAGTAGCCGATGAATTGAAGCAGATTGTACCCTTGAAGGCCGCTTTTGATAAAAATTATGCCAACCGTATCGATGGTGCCAATGTCAAAACTTGCGCTACTCGTTGGGACATGGTAGAGGAACTCCGTCAGGATATCCGTGACTTCAAGGCTGCTCATCATTGTGACCGTATTGTAGTTATCTGGGCTGCTTCTACTGAAATCTATGTTCCAGTAAACGAGGCTGTTCATGGTACTATGGCTTCTTTGGAAGCTGCTATGAAGGCTGACGACCGTGCAAACATAGCTCCTTCAATGTGCTATGCATACGCAGCATTGGCAGAAGGCTGCCCATTTATCATGGGTGCTCCTAATACCACTGTTGATATCCCAGCTATGTGGGAAATGGCTGAAAAGACCAAGATGCCTATCGCAGGTAAGGACTTCAAGACTGGCCAGACTTTGGTCAAGTCTGGTTTCGCTCCTATCATCGGTACCCGTTGTCTCGGTTTGAATGGTTGGTTCTCAACTAATATCCTTGGTAACCGTGATGGCCTGGTACTCGACGAACCAGCTAACTTCCGTACTAAGGAAGTAAGTAAGCTTTCTACTCTTGAAAGTATTCTCTGTGCCGACAAGCAGCCAGATCTCTATACAGACTATTACCATAAGGTACGTATCAACTATTATCCTCCTCGCAACGATGATAAGGAAGGTTGGGACAACATTGATATCTTTGGCTGGATGGGTTACCCAATGCAGATCAAGATTAACTTCCTCTGCCGTGACTCTATTTTGGCTGCTCCATTGTTGCTCGACCTCGTATTGCTCTCTGATGCTGCTGCCCGTGATGGCCGCTATGGTACTCAGCGTTTCTTGAGTTTCTTCTTGAAGAGCCCGATGCACGACTATACTCAGGACGAAATTCCAGTCAACCACCTCTTCCAACAGTACGTCATGTTGAAGAATGCAATCCGTGAAATGGGTGGCTACGAGGCAGACGAAGAAATTGATTAATTGATTTATTTATTCGATTTGTAAAGACATGCCTTCCTAGAAGACGTTATCTGCAAATCTTTAAGATTATGAAAAGCTTCACAGGCTACATTTTTAGTATGTCTGTGGGGCTTTTTTAGACTATACGCGATGTCTTCTTTGCGTAGTTTCATTATCTTCGCATATTGTAGGGCATCCTATAAAAATCTGGTGAACCTTTCAGGGGTACAAAACATTTTCAATTCACATTACAATGAAAAAGCTAGTCCTTTTCACTTTGGGTCTTTTGATGACGTTGAATGTAATTGCGCAACAAATTACGGGTACGGTCGTCGATGCTAAGACTGGAGAAAAACTACCTTTCGTAAACGTGGTTTATGAGAAGGGTGGGGGTACACAAACCGATGTCAACGGCAGGTTCTCTCTACCTTTTAAAAAAGGTAAGCTGCGCTTTTCTTATATCGGCTACGATACGGAAACAGTGAAAGTCGATCGTCCGCAACGCCTGACTGTCAAATTGAAATCGGGTGATTTCTCTTTTAAAGAGGCTGTGGTAAAGGTACGACGTGGCAAGTATTCCCGTAAGAACAATCCGGCTGTGGAGCTGATGAAGAAGGTCATTGCTGCGAAGAAGAAGCAAGACCTCAAGGTGCACGACTATTATTGTATAGACAAATACAGCAAGATGGTTTTCGCCTTTAACGAGGTGACCGACAACGTTTTTGAAGAAGGCAAGTTTAAAAAATTTCCCTTCTTGAAAGATCATGTCGAGACTTGTAATGAGACCGGAAAACTTATTTTGCCGATTTCAGTAGATGAAACCGTTACCCGCAACATCTATCGTAAAAGTCCGAAATCAGACAAGACCATTATCTTGGGCCAGCGTTCCAACGGCTTGAACGATTTATTCAATACCGGAGATATTATGACAACGATGTTGAAGGATTGTTTTACGGACGTTGATATCTATGACGACGAGGTCCGTCTGCTGCAATATCCCTTTACCAGTCCGATATCTTCCCGTACAGCGATTAATTTCTACCGCTACTTCATCGAAGATACGCTGGCGATAGCTGGCGATAGTTGCATCCGTGTGGATTTTACTCCGAACAACGCTCAGGATTTCGGTTTCTCCGGCACCTTGTATATCGTGAAGGATTCCACTTATCGTGTGAAAAAAGCAGATATCGGTATTCCTGCGCGTTCGGATGTAAATTTCGTGGAGCGCATGCGCATCATCCAGGAATTTGAACAGTTGCCTACCGGAGAGCAGGTACTGGTAAAAGACAATATGCTGGTCCAGCTGAAAATTGTCAATTTCCTGCAGAAATTTCAGGTGAAGCGTACCACCGAATACCGTAACTTCAATTTTGACCCTATACCAGACAAAGCTTTTAAGTTTAAGGGAGACCAGCTGACCGATGCCAACGCACAGATGCGGAATGAGGAGTTTTGGGAAGAACACCGTTCGGAAAACTTGACGCAGAGCGAGGGTAAAATGGATATGCTCATCCGCAAGCTCGAGCAGGTCAAGGGTTTCAAACCTGTATTATGGGTGGCAAAGGCATTTATCGAGAACTTTGTAGAAACGACCGTTGACCCTAAGAAACCTTCCAAAGTGGATATCGGTCCGGTGAACACTACCATCACCCAGAATTTTGTTGACGGGTTGCGTCTCAGAGCTTCAGCCCAGACTACGGCGAATTTCAATCCTAATCTGTTCTTGAAAGGTTATGTGGCCTATGGCTTCAAGGATGAAAAATGGAAAGGATTGGGTGAGGTGACTTATTCATTCAATAAGAAAGCTTATTTGCCGCGTGAGTTCCCTGTCAACAATCTGACCTTTACCTATAACCGCGATGTGATGTCGCCGAGTGATAAGTTCATGCCGACAGATAAGGATAATGTGTTTACTTCTTTCAAGTGGACCACGGTCGATCACATGCTCTATTACGAGAATTTCCGTTTGTTATGGGATCGCGAGTGGGCGAACGGTCTGCGTTTCAACGCACAGGTGCGTACGCAGAAAGACGAACCGACCGCGGCTCTTTTCTACCAGTCGCTCGATGGTAGTGGCAAACCTTCCCAAAATCCGTTGACTCACCGCCACCAGTTCCGTACTACTGATTTCAGTCTTGGTCTGACTTACCGTCCTGGTACCACTTGGGTGAACACCAAGCAACGTCGTATCGCTTCCAATCACGACGCGCCTATCTTCACTATTAGTCATGATGTCGGTGTGTACGAGCATCAATCAAAAAATTATGTATACAACCTGACGGAAGCTAGCATTTACAAACGAATCTGGCTCGCTTCCTGGGGTAAGATTGATACGCAGTTGAAGGGTGGTGTCCAGTGGAACCGCGTTCCGTTCCCTCTGTTGATAGCTCCGGCCGCCAACTTGTCTTTTATCATGGAGGACAATACGTTCAGTCTTATCGACAATATGGAATTCTTGAACGACCGCTATGCTTCAGCAATGGTTTCCTGGGATTTGAATGGTAAGATTTTGAACCGAATTCCGTTGATTAAAAAACTGAAGTGGCGTGAATATCTGGGTTGCAACGTGCTTTGGGGAACACTGAGCAGCAAGAATAATCCATTCCTGGAAAAGAATAAGAACAATGACCGTTTATATTATTTTCCGGGGCATTTCAATGCTGACGGCTCTTACGAGTACCTGTCGTCTGTTATGGACAAAAAGACTCCTTATGTGGAAGTTATCGCAGGTATTCACAATATATTCAAGTTGTTTCATGTCGAATATGTACGTCGACTGACTTATATTGATAATCCAGATACTCACAAATGGGGTATCCGCTTCATGTTCCGTCTTACTTTCTAGTAGAGATTGGAATTACGATATTTCATAACGCCTTCGGCTATACGTAGTCGAAGGCGTTTGTTGTATGCTCGGCATGAGTATTAACCCAAGTTTGATGGTCTATTGACTGTATTCTTTGCTATTCAGTATTTTACAACTTTCATTTGTTGTTCTGTGTACTACAAACTTTTTTCTATTTTGATTTTTCTAAATGGCATCTTCTTGTACTTTAACCCATATTGCGCAGCTTATAAACCTTAGTAATGGTAAAAAAATATAACTTCATACAGTTTTAAGATATTTTTCTTCCTTTCTCTCGCCATTTTTTAT
>SAMEA104404103__coassemble_965_pt1 | contig 18859 bp, 20 predicted proteins | sample SAMEA104404103__metabat2_high_PE_061 | metagenome-assembled genome bin SAMEA104404103 (sample SAMEA104404103) | Balaenoptera acutorostrata | reverse complement strand
TACTTAGTAATGGTGAAATAATAAGTTCGGCAATTTTTTGTTCGAATCTTGCGTCAGATTGGAAGTTAGAAGAAAGGAGTGTAGCGGGCTCCACGACTGCCGACGCGCTTCCAAGCAGAACAAGAGACGGATAAAAAATGGCGAAAGAAAGGACCCAAAATATTTTAAAACTGTATGAAGTTATTTTTTTACCATTACTTAGTAATGGTGAAATAATAAGTTCGGCAATTTTTTGTTCGAATCTTGCGTCAGATTGGAAGTTAGAAGAAAGGAGTGTAGCGGGCTCCACGACTGCCGACGCGCTTCCAAGCAGAACAAGAGACGGATAAAAAATGGCGAAAGAAAGGACCCAAAATATTTTAAAACTGTATGAAGTTATTTTTTTACCATTACTTATAGGTCCAAGCAGCTTTAATTTGACTGGTTTTAACGGCACCGGTCTTGTCGGGGCTTTTAATTTCACTTTTTTGATGTATTCTTCGCTTTTCAATTGAGAGATAGAGAGATGTACTGTACAAACTCCAGTCGTTTTCATATTCAGACAAGGAATCTGAACTTGTCGTGGTGTCTTGGATAAATAAATCTTTAGTTATTAGTACAACAGTCTGATCTCTTTCCCCACGTATATAGCTGCTTGGACGTATTTTCTACTAATAAATAAATCAAGTTCCGGGAGTGATGTGGGTTCACTATAACTGTCCGCTCGTGTTCCAAATAAATCACGATAAACAGAGAGGCTAGACTTGAATGCTGGCATCCAAAAGAGGCCGTTGCATCCGATAAAAAGCTCGTACAATGAAATGACGAGTTTGTGAAGGAGTAGGCAAAATGAGTACCACGTCATTGCGTTGATTTCGTGCGTTTTATTAAAATTCTTAGTAAGATGGACGTGTTGTCTGATATGAATGGATTTCCATCTTGATGTTAAAACGTACCATCGTGGTGGTACGTTTGTACCATCGTGGTGGTACGTTTGTACCATCATGGTGGTACGTTTGTACCATCGTGGTGGTACGACTTTTGCATCGTGGTGGAAGGCGACCTAGCTCAGACCCACTGCCTTGTGAATAAGGAGAAATGTTGGCAAAAGTGGTTTTCCGACCATCAAGATAGGTTAAACTCCTATTTTGGTGCATATATCAATGAGGATTATAGTTCTGTGCTAATGGAATTATTTATTTCAGTTTGGACAATGAGTATTCCGAACTCACAAATGTAAGAAGGAGAAGTCGCAACGTATTCGTTGCGGATAGACAAGATTACTTGAGAAACTTGAATTAATAGCAAAATTATCTTTTCTAAGGCTATCATGTTGCAAAGGCTGTATGCTTCACTTGTAGCTTTGTGGTCGGGAACCAAATTCAGCTTTGTTTTATTGTGGTATTGTGAAGTAAGTAGTTCAAATATTGCTACTATGTTCTCGCGTTTCAGTGTCTGATTTTTAGCAAATAGAAGAGTGGGGGAGGAAGCTGTTTATAAAAAGTTTCTGTGAATCGAATTTTCTCTTTTTATAAGTTCTTTGTCCAAATTGTCTTTTTCCTCAGTAGTATCATAAAGTAACCTTTACGAACAAGGAAGGATTATAAATAAACGAAGGTGGAAAAACAACTTTCGTTGATTTTCCACCTTCTTATTCAAACGATATCTTTCAATATCGATATATTCAAAATCTGTCAGACTAACCACCAAAGTTATCGTACATGATAGATTCTTCTTCTACGCCCAGACCGTCAAGCATATTGACTACTGCCTTTGACATAGGACCAGGACCACACATGTAGTATTCGATATCTTCAGGAGCTTCGTGATCCTTCAAGTAAGTGTTGTACATTACCTGATGAACGAAACCTGCGGTATACTTAACGCCTGCTGCATCTGCTGCTGGATCTGGACGGTCAAGAGCCAAATGGAAGTGGAAGTTAGGATATTCCTTTTCCAAACCTAAGAAGTCTTCCAAGTAGAATACTTCGTTGAGTGCGCGGGCACCATAGAAGTAATGCATTTCGCGGTCGGTTGTCTTCAAAGTCTTAGTCATGTGCATAATCTGTGCACGGAGAGGAGCCATACCGGCACCACCGCCGACCCAGATCATTTCCTTCTTAGAATCGAAGTGTGGGTGGAAGTCACCATAAGGGCCACTCATGATTACCTTGTCACCTGGCTTCAATGTAAAGATGTAAGAAGAAGCAATACCTGGATTTACATCCATGAATCCGCTACGGTCTGGCTTGAACGGAGGAGTTGCAATACGAACGGTCAACATGAATACGTTACCTTCTGCAGGGTAGTTGGCCATAGAGTAAGCACGAATGGTTTCTTCTTCGTTTACACACTTCAATGGGAAAAGACCAAACTTCTGCCATGCTGGTAAATATTCATCACCAATCAAGCTCTTGTCGATATCCTTATCGTAATCAATGCTGAATTTAGGAATCTTGATCTGAGCATAAGAACCCGGGAGGAAGTCCATGTGAGCACCTTCAGGAAGCTGTACCTTAAATTCCTTGATAAATGTAGCTACATTCTTGTTAGAAATAACTGTACATTCGTATTCCTTAACACCCATTACAGAATCAGGAACAGTGATGGCAATATCACCCTTCACTTTGCACTGGCAGCCCAAGCGCCAGTTTTCCTTCACTTGTTTACGAGTAAAGTGACCACGTTCAGAATCGAGAATTTCACCACCGCCTTCTGGCACCTGGCATTTACACTGGCCGCAGCTACCCTTACCACCGCAGGCAGAAGGCAAATAAATATCATGTGCAGCCAATGTGCTCAACAAACTGCCACCTTGTTCTACTGAAATCTTATCCTTGCCGTTAATGGTTAAGGTTACATTTCCACTTGGTGAGAGATAACGTTTTGCCACCAAAAGAATGATAACCAAAAGAAGGATGATGCCAAGGAAAACACCAATACTTGCTAATATTAAGTTTGTCATTGTTTCTTTCTTTTAGATATTGAGACCTGAGAAGCACATAAATGCCATGGCCATAAGACCTACTGTGATAAAGGTGATACCAAGACCCTGCAAAGGCTTTGGCACATCAGTATAAGCCATTTTCTCACGGATTGCAGCCAAAGCCACAATAGCGAGCAACCAACCAATACCAGAACCAAGCGCATACAAAATAGCGTCACCCACGCCACCAATATACTGTGAACTGTTTGGATCCATGCCGATACGCTGCTGCATGAAAAGTGACGCACCCATGATGGCACAGTTTACAGCAATCAAAGGCAAGAAAATACCCAATGCAGCGTAGAGTGATGGAGAGAAACGTTCCACAATCATTTCAACCAACTGTACAATACCAGCAATAACGGCAATGAACAAGATGAAAGAGAGGAAAGAGAGGTCCACACCATCAATCAAACAATCAGGACCGAGAACCTTAGTCTGAAGAAGATAATCTACAGGTACGGTGATAAGTAATACGAATGTTACTGCGACACCAAGACCCAAAGCGGTTTTTACATTCTTTGATACAGCAAGGTAAGAGCACATACCTAAGAAGAATGCGAATATCATGTTGTCCACAAAAATAGAGCGGACGAATAAGCTTAACATATGTTCCATGTTTTCTCTTTATTAATGTGTCTTATGTTATTTCTTGCTTGATTTACGATCGTTGTATGCACGGTGAGCCCAGATAATGCAACCCAGGAGAATCAATGCCATGGCAGGCATGGTCATCATACCGTTGTTTACATAGAAACCACCATTTTCTGCATAGATGGACTCGGGGACAATGCGCATGCCGAGCAAGGTGCCAGAGCCGAACAATTCACGGAAGAAACCTACTACGACAAGAATCCAAGCATATCCGAGACCGTTACCGATACCGTCGAGGAAGGATTCCCAAGGACCATTCTGCATGGCGAAAGCTTCCAAACGACCCATCAAAATACAGTTTGTGATAATCAAACCAACATATACGGAGAGCTGGACACTTACATCATAGGCATAAGCCTTCAATACCTGGCTGACCAAAGTTACGAGGGTTGCAACGACAACCAGCTGAACAATGATACGGATTCGGTTAGGAATTGTTTTACGAATCAATGAAATAATAACGTTTGCAAAAGCTGTGATGACTGTTACAGAGAGACCCATCACAATGGCTGGCTCCAATTGCGCTGTTACAGCTAATGCAGAACAGATACCCAGTACCTGTACGGTAATAGGGTTATCTAAGTTTAATGGATTTGAGAAAACTGCTTTATTCTCTTTTGAAAATAATTTGCTCATAATTCTTTCTGCTATTTAGTTTGATTAGCTTTAAAGAAGCTTACGTATTTCTGCAAGCCTTTATTAACCATATCTGCTACACCGTTTGAAGTAAGTGTCGCACCAGTAATACCATCCACCTGATAGTTTTCCTTACCAGCTTCTACCTTACCTTTCTTGACAACAGTCAGTGCAACGTTTGTGCATGCTGAATCAGCAAAAAGCTGCTTTCCCTTGAACAAGTCCTGGAATGGCTGCTCAGCAATCAAAGAACCCAGACCTGCGGTTTCGCTTTCGTGAGAGAAGTAAGCACCGTATACAGTTTTGAAATCACTGTTTACTGCGATGTAGCCCCAAAGACCACCCCAAAGTCCGCGGCCTGTCATTGGAATTACATATTTTGTTTCTCCTTCTACAGAACATTCATAGATAGGCAACTGTTCGGATGAGATGGCCTTGTTTTCAACCTTAAAACCATCCTGGTCTTGCTTTTTGCCTTCTTTGCCTGCGACCATGGTACCATCTTCTTTGATGATAGGGTCTGCAACAATATATTCTTTATATTTAGCTTCCACTTCGCTGTTTTCGATGTCACGAATATTCAGCGCAGCCAGAATCTGCTTCTTCTTGTCCAATTCTACATTTTTGTCCTGAGTAGGTTTCAACGCTGAAGAAACAAAAGCTAAAAGGAATGCTACGATAACAACCATTACCGATGCATAGATGATAGTATATGAATTACTATTTGTGTTCATTGCTTTATTGTTTTAATGGTTGATTATTTCTGTGCTCGTTTGAGACGGCGATTGATATTGCTCTGTACAAAGTAGTAGTCAATCAATGGTGCGAACATATTCATAAAGAGGATTGCCAACATCATGCCTTCTGGGAAACCAGGGTTGAGCACACGGATGGTAATGGCCAAAGCGCCAATCAAGAAACCGTAAATAAACTTACCGTTTTCGGTACGTGAACTGGTAACTGGGTCTGTAGCCATAAAGACAGCACCGAAGGCGAAACCACCTGTAGCGATGTGTTCAATCCATGGCATGTTGGCTACTGCGTTGTTTTCCATTCCAAGTGAGTTGAAGAGGAGGGCAACAAGAGCGCCACCAACGAATACGCTGGCCATAGTCTTCCATGAAGCAATGCGAGTATACAAAAGAATAGCAGCACCGATGGCAATGGCTATCAAGCTGGTTTCACCGATAGAACCCGGGATGAAACCTAATACCATGTCAGACAGACTTGCTGTTGGTTGCAAACCTGCAGCAACTTCACCCAATGGAGTTGCCATGGTTGTACCGTCCTGAAGTGTGCAGCCGAAGCCCAACACAGATTCCTGTGCCAGCCATACCTGGTCACCACTCATGCTGGTCGGGTAAGCAAAGAACAAGAATGCACGTGCCACCAAGGCAGGGTTGAAGATATTCATACCAGTACCACCATAGATTTCCTTAGCGATGATGACAGAGAAAGCTACTGCCAAAGCCAACATCCATAATGGACAGCCTACAGGAACAATCATTGGAATCAGAAGACCGGTAACGAGGTAACCTTCCTGAATTTCTTCCTTCTTCCATTGTGCGACAATAAATTCAATACCCAAACCAACAACGTAAGAAACGATGATTTTAGGTAAGGTGAGCAAGAAACCAAACATGAACATGTCGAAGAATCCTGCGTCGACGCCTGCGGCTTTGTAATTCTGGTAACCGATGTTGTACATACCGAACAACAGGGCAGGGAGTAAAGCGATAACGACGAATGACATGATTCGTTTGGAATCGATGGCGTCGTGGATACTAACACCGATACGGGATGTCGTGTTAGGTACGTAAAGGAAAGTCTCCATTCCTTCGAATACTGAGTGGAAGGCCTGCATCTTACCGCCTTCTTCAAAATGAGGTCTCAGTTTATCAAGAAATTTCTTTATCATATAATTTGTATTCTACTATTGAGTTGAAACAATATTGATTTACTTTGGCTGGTTGCTTAAGCGTTTTCTTTTCTAAGCATGTCCAAACCTTCACGTACAATACGCTGTAATTCCAATTTGGAACTGTCGATAAATTCTGCTACTGCGAAATCTTCTGGAGCTACTTCGTAGATACCCAGCTGTTCCTGGCGGTCGATGTCGCCGGCAATGATAGCCTTGATGAGGTAGCTTGGATATATATCCATAGGGAAGACGCTTTCGTATTCGCAACTCATAATCATATGGCGTTCGCCACCCTTGACACGGCAATCCAAATCGTATTCTTTGTTCTTACCAAAGAGCCAGGAGAAGTAACTGTGACTGGTGGAGAATTCCTTCAGACGTGGAGCAATCCATCCAAACATTTCGTGTACATCGTCACCTTCTGGAATAGCGCAGATTTCTGTTGTCTGTGCTCCGAAGTATCCTTCCAAAGAAGTCTTATGGCCTACCAATGGGTTGCCGGCGATGATACGAGTATGTTCTTCAGATACCAGACGACCCTTTAACAAGTCTGCGAGTGGAGCGCCGATCTTGGTTTCTACATATTCTGGATTCTGAATCTGTGAACCTGCAATGGCGATACGACGGGTGAAATCAACATGGCCTGTCTGGAAAAGTTTACCTATGAAGGTAACAACTTCTGCATTTACAGTCCAAACGATTTCGCCCTTGTTTACTGGAGAAATCTTGTTGATGTGTACACCGACATTACCTGCAGGGTTAGGACCTGAGAATACGCTTACTTCAGCATCTTCGAGTGGCAACATAGGAGTGTTGATTTGTTCAGGGCAGATACCTACGTATACTTTAGCCAGTTTTGCCAAAGCCTTGATACCCAATTTGAACTCTTCTTCACGACCTTTTACTACATAGCTGAAATCTGCAGCGAGAGGCATCTTGCTGAATGTAGATACAAAGATGGCTTTAGGAGTGTCAACAGGTGATGCTGTCACATCGTAAGGGCGCTGACGGAAGAAAGCAAAAAGACCTGCTTCAAGCAACAGTTCTTTCACTGCTTCTTGATTCATGGACTTCAAGTCGTTCTTACCAAAATCTTTGAATTGTTGTTCCTGATCGGCAGTAACAACTACATGCAACAATTTACGACGGTCACCTCGTACAATTGCTTTTACCACACCACTAACTGGTGAAACGAACTTAATTCTTTCAGTGGCTTTGTCTACGAAAAGTGGACTGCCTGCTTGAACTTTGTCCCCTTCTTTTACTGCGAGACGGGGTACCATTCCGTGAAAGTCGGAAGGTGAAAGCGCGTATTCAGCTGAATTACTTACTTTTGTGAGATTCAACTGCGCCTGTCCTTTCAAGTTCAGATCTAATCCTTTCTTGGTTTTGTATAAACGTTCCATTTATGAATATATATATTTCCATGCAAAGATACGTAAATAAATGTAATTTTACTACTCTTTATCTTATTTTAGATTTCTACAAAGGGCTGATTTTTTTCTATCTCTTGATTTTCATCTCTGACAGACGCCGGGATTATACAGATTTATAAAAAATGTGCAGTCTGTTGCCGGGTTAGTGATGGGGCCAGCGGGCGAAGTTCTTATACATAAATGGTTGGATTGGGAAGAGTAGGGAAATCTTGGTTTATTGGGGTATGACATCAATATATATATATGAATAAAAAAACAAGCTGAACAGCATGCTGTTCAGCTTGATGTTAGTTGTTGACTTGATAGTCTTTGACTTGATAGTCTTTGACAAATTCGACTTATTCTTTTACGAAAACTAAAGAACTGCTTCCTTCTTCGTTGTAGATATACAAATGGTTGCCAACGACCTTCAGTATTTCTGCAGAATTCAGAGCGTCTACAAAATCAGCTTCTTCCTTGTGGTTCTGACAGAGCTTTCTCGTCATCGCCATGTTCTTAAAGTCTGCTTTGCAGTTTTCCAAATCTTCCTTCTTGAAGGTTGTGTTCAAGCGATTGCATCCAGTGAAACCGCTAAACCGCTTTTCTTTGACGTCGAATGTGACAAATGGAGTCTGTTCATTGTTTTCCACAGCCTTCCCATTCATCTCAGTCAGCATCCACTGGCCTTCAATGTCCTTTACGTCCATTTTGCGTGGAGCAAGAGAGACGAGTTCTTTGTCCTCGTTGTCAGTCAGCACCATTCCCTCTGTAGTTTTCTTTATTTTGGCTGCCTGGTTGAGCGCCTGAAGAAAGGGCTGTTCATATTTTGCATCCAGGCACATTTTCATGGTGCTGACTACATTTTCAGCTTTGAATGTGTCGCCCGACAATTTTAGGCTGCCGTTTATTCTGTTGCAGCCTGTATATCCATAGAGGTGGTTGCCATCGAAGCTCAAATAAGGGGAAACTGGACTAGGAAGTACGGCTTCGCCGCCTAACTTTGTCACGTCCCATTCTTGTGCTGTCTTTTCGGGATTGAACGTCGAGCAAGATGCAAGAGTACTTACGGTAATCACGCCTGCTGTCAATAATTTGTTTAATCTCATTGTTGTTGTTAAAATTTATAGCCTAATGTCAGCATTATATTGTGTCTGTTCAAGTCGACCTTTGCCGCTTCCAGTCTGTTCGCTTCAGAATTCATTTCTGGCACATGGAATGTATAAAGGTCACCCTGCTGTTTCTGGAATTGATATGCGATATCAGCATAAAAATGCTTTGATTTGAATCCTAAACCGCAAGTGGCACGTTGGATTTCGCCTAAATTGACGTAGTCGGTATTCGTATTATAATAATAGGAGGAACTATTGGTGAAGAGATTCAAGAAGGCGTCTTTATCGATAGGAGCCGATACATAATTATAGCCGGCACGGAAAAAGACATTGTCTGCCAGTTTGGCTTCTGCGCCCACCTTGAATGTGCTGACGGGTTTCAGAAAGCGCTTGGCTTCCTGCTTCAACGCATAGTCAGTCTTGCCACCCCAGATATTCTCATAATAGTAGTCACCATTATAATCGTATTTTACCCGAGCGTAGCTATAATCGCAATATTCATATTCAGCATCGAGGGCCAGCACGTTGGCAACGGTGGTCGCCATGCTGATGTTGAACTTCCAAGGAGTTCTGACATTATATTCATTGCCTACGACATCTACATCCCTTTCGGTGAATTCTGCATGTTTGTCCTGATAAGGCGAATTCATGTAAAGGTAAGAGTCGGTGTTCAAATCATAGAATGTCGGAGTATGGAAGGCAAAGCCGATTCTGAACGGTGAAGTTTCGATTGGGCGGATGATACATCCGAATTTGACGTCAACGCCCGTACCGGAGATACGCTCGTCGTTTGTCATGTAATAGGGATGAAGGTTGCCTGCATTGTCACTCAGCATTTCGTTGTAGAGGGTTCCGCTGTTTATTTCAACATCCTGCACGCCAATGGTCATACCCGCATAAATCTGGTTGTTCCAGTTGGTGGATATGTTGAAGTCAAATTGATTGATGCCTCCCCATTGAGCACGTTTGTAGTTGTATGCTTCTGCAGAAGAGGGTTCGTAGCCAGTGAGATTTCCGTCCTCATCATAAGTCGGTGCAATCATCTGGGCGTCATATCCCAAGCAGGTGAGCGGGGTGGTGCTGTTTCTGTCTTTATCCAGAGACAAGTCCAGCCAGCCGCCATTGAGGAAACTCAAGTCCAGCATTTCTAACGATTGTGACAAGCCATGAGTCTGGAAATTGTTTACCCCGATGAAGTTCTTCATGTTTCTGCGCTTATGGTAATTGAGGCCGAAATTGATGAATTCCACACCTTCTCCCATACGGGCCGCATAGACAAAACCCATCTGGTCGAAAGAGGCTCTTGCCTTATTGATGTTGCAGAAGTCAATGGCGTCAGGTTGTACGGAAACACTACCTGTCATGGAGACATCGCTTCTCCGGTACATACCTATGCCTGCCGGGTTGGTGGCCATTGTGGACAAATCGGCGCCAAGTGCGTTCATAGCTCCACCCATACCGACATATCTTGCTGTACCATTCAAATCGGTGCCGGTCAAAGTTTCTAATTTATAGATGTCCTGAGCGCTCAAGGGCATGGTCATCAACATGAGACCTATGGGGAGATATAATTTCTTTTTCATGATTCTGCTTATTTATTTTTCGTTCGATAACTTTATCTTCTTCCGCCAAAGCTTCTTCCGCCTCCGCTTCTGCTGTGTCCGCCGCCACCGAATCCGCTTCTGCCGGAGTGACCGCTACCAAAATTTCTGTTGTTTGATCTGGACGGAGCATTGTTGTAATCGCGGCTCGGCGTATGGTCGTAATCTCTTTCAGAACGGCCGCTGTTGCCGAATTGTCTGTTCGTGCTGTTGCCGAACTGTCTGGACGGACGGCTGTTGTGATTGTTGCCACCGCCCAATTCTCTGGATGGTCTTCCAGAACTGTTGCTGAAATGTCTGGACGGACGTTCGTTATGGTAGTTGCCGAAGTCTCTCGACGGGCGTCCGTTGTTGCTGCTGTAACGGTTGTGTCCGTAATAGCGGCCGGAATTAGAACCATTGTTCCGATGGCTGTAATAAACATAGCCTCCGTGAGGTCCACGGTTTGCACCGTAAGGAACGTAATGGTAGTGTGAGTAATAGCGTGGATAGTACCAGCCAAAATACGGTCCATAGTAAGGGTGCATCCAAGGATTGTTCCAGTACCAGTAGTTGTTCCAGTAGAAGGAAGAGCGATACCAGCTGTTCCAACCTACATAGGTGAAACCTCCGAACCATGGATCGTAATACCATGGGTCGTACCAGATGTCAATGTAGTCGGAATAGAAGGGGCTGCTTACATAGACGCCGACACTTGGAGAATGGAAACGAATGATTCTAGAAGTGCAGGAACCGTTTGCAGTTTCATCGGTATATTGTGATTCCTTCTCGTTCTTCTCGTTTTTTTGAGAAACAGCCGATGGCTTCCGCCGGTTGTATTCGTCGACATCCCGGGAGCCGTTGTGGCGGTTTTCAGCCCAGTTGTCGTATTCATAAGCGTCGCTTTCATAAAGAGAGTAGTCGGATTTCAAATTTTGACTCTTCTCTTTGTCCTTATTCGATTTAGATGGTATGAAATACACATCGTCATCTTGCGCAAGACTGCTTTGCGAGAAGCAGAACGTTGCAGTCAATATGATTAAAAGATACTTTTTCATGACTTTCGGTGTTTAAATTCAACATCTTGTACCACAAAAATACAATTAAATAGTAGAACGACAAATAAAAAACTATTTGCATTGATTTATTTTCCGTTTTTTTAGATAATCGCTAGCGTAACTTTAATAATGGTTATTAATCCTTCTCCTTTTTATTTCCTAATTAAAAGTAAATCACCTACATGGGGGGCATAATCCACTTCTTTGTGATTGATCTTGTAAAGGGTTTTTATACGCATGCCATAACGCTGTGAGATGCTGTGCATGGATTCTCCAGGGCGGATGACGTGGAATTTGCCTTTAAAAGCTTTGTCTGCCTTGCTTTGTTTCTTCTCTAGATAAACCACGTCGCCGGACTTCAGCACATGGTGCTTGTCCACTTCGTTGTATTTTCTCAGTTTCCGTTTGGAAATGTGAAGTTGTTTGGACAATGATTCGTACGTGTCAGCGGAAAGTGCCAGAACATAGTAACTCTTATTACATTTATGTATAGGGTGCTTTAAGAATGGATCTTCTTTTTCTTTATGGTGTCCCCATCTATGTTTTCCTTTGTCGAACTGGTCCAAGTCGTATAGTTCGATAATGTCTATTAGTTTGTAGGCATATTGCGGGTTGGTCGCATATCCTGCTTTCTTCAAACCGTGTGCCCAACCCTTGTAGTCTCTGGGGGAAAGTTTGAAAAGTTGCGCATATCTTGGTTTGTCATGGAGAAATTTAGAGTGGTCTTCATAAGAAGCCTTTGCAGAACGGTAAACTCTGAATTTCTCGTTTGGAGCATCATCGTTTCTCAACATATAAGGTCCGCTCCAAGAACCTCCGACCTTGATGCCGAAGTGGTTGTTGCCTTTTCTTGCCAGATCGCTGGTTCCGGCTCCGCTTTCCAGCAGTCCCTGTGCCAATGTGATGCTGGCCGGGATGTCATAGCGTTTCATCTGCTCTATGGCATACCCCTTATATTTGTCTATATACTTCTGATAGAGAGAGTTCTGTCCTTGTGCAACAAAAGAGATGAGGAAGAACACAATGGGTAGAATCCTATAACCCATGAAAGTTTTGTTTTATTAGTGGTTGTTTTCTTTGATTTTGCGGAACAAGTCAGAAGCGAAAATGAAACTGTTCAACTTTTCATTTTGTGAATCCATGACATCGTCCTTCGTTCCTTCCCATTCCTTGTGCCCTTCGCAGATGTAGATGATTTTCTCACCGATGCCCATTACGGAATTCATATCGTGCGTATTGATAATAGTGGTGATGTTGAATTCGTGTGTGATGCTGTGGATGAGTTCATCGATGACGAGGGAAGTTTTAGGGTCCAGACCAGAGTTGGGTTCGTCACAGAACAAATATTTGGGATTCAGGACAATGGCTCTCGCGATAGCCGCTCTTTTCTGCATACCTCCGGAGATCTCGCCAGGAAATTTGTTAGCTGCGTCCAGAAGGTTTACACGGTCCAGACAGTATTCTGCCCGGCGTCTTCTGTCCGTGTAGTTGTCCATCGAGAACATGTCTAAGGGAAACATGACATTCTCCAAAACCGTCATGGAGTCAAAAAGTGCGGCACTTTGGAAAATCATGCCCATTTCGCGTCGGAGCAAGGTGCGTTCCTTTTTTGCCATGTTGACAAAGCTGCGTCCGTCGTAAAGCACATCGCCTTGGGTCGGGTCGAACAAACCGACGATGCATTTCACCAACACCGTCTTGCCCGAACCAGACTGTCCGATTATCAGATTGGTCTTACCGTTTTCGAATGTGGTGCTGATACCTTTGAGCACCGTCTTATCTTCGAATGATTTGTATAAGTCTTTGATTTCAATCATGATAGCAATTGTGTTAAGAAGATGTCAGAGAAAAGAATTAATATACTGCTGGTAACAACGGCATCAGTGGAAGCTTTACCGACTTCAGTGGAGCCGCCTTCGACGGTATAGCCAAAGTAAGCGGGTACGCTAGAGATGATGAAGGCAAAGAAGATGGACTTGATGGCACCCATCCAGAAGAACCATTGATTGAACTCGTGCTGCATGCCGGCTGTCAAATCCGAAGGAGTGATGATGTGGCCGAAATAGGCAGTGGCATAAGCACCGACTACGCCGGAAACCGTGCTGAAGACAACGAGAAGTGGTACCATGGTGACGAGTCCGGCTATCTTGGGGAGAATGAGGTAACTGGCAGAGTTCACACCCATAATTTCCAAAGCATCAACTTGCTGGGTCACTTTCATTGTTCCTATTTCTGAAGCAATATTAGAGCCGACCTTGCCCGCTAATATCAGACACATGATACTGGAACTGAATTCCAAGAGCATGATTTCTCGTGTGACGTAGCCTGAAACCCAGTGAGGCATCCAGGGACTCTGCACGTTGAGTTTGATTTGGATACAAATGACCGCACCAATGAAAAACGATATGAGGAGCACGATTCCGATGGAGTTCACACCCAATTGGCTCATTTCTCTGAGGTACTGCTTGAAGAACATTCTCATTCTTTCCGGACGGGAAAATGTTCTTCCCATTAAGAACAGATATTGGCCAAGTGATTTTAGCCATTTAATTATTAACATGTTTATATGATATATGTGGTTGTTTTAAAAACAAAGGTACAATTTTTTTTCAAAAGCTAAGTTGATAGTGCACTTTGTTGCTGTTTTTTAATGTTTCTTGGAATCGAAACGGCGGAACAGGAATCTTTTTATTCCCTTTTTATGATTATTGACCCTCATTTTATTACGGGTGAATATATCCGAGATATCTTAAAATATCTCGGATTTAAATTAAAATACCTCAGATGTAAATTTTTCTACAAGGCATGTAGATTGAGGAGGATTTTGGGGAATTGAAGTGTGCTGAAGTGTACTGAATTTGGTTGACAGGTTTGACTTTTAAAACGATATAAGTTGCAACCTTTGATCGTATTCCTGTCGAGGTTGTCGCGAAGTTTAGATGAATATGACGGTCTGCGTTTTGCGTAATTATTGTTTGGTATGCCTCACATTTACCATTCCTACTCCTATAATAATAGATGTGCATGCTCCAATTCCGCCGGATGTTGTGCAATAGACGAAACTTTTTTGTAATTTTGTGCCGAATTTTTTTGTTCGACCGGTTTATTCCGGTTGAAGATGACAAATAAAAACTTGAAATTAGTGATAACTGAACAATACCCATCCCAATTATTGGAAAAAGCAGTCCAGGAGTTTTCAAAACTTCCAGGAGTGGGGCGTAGAACCGCTTTGCGCCTCGTTTTGCACATGCTGAAACAAGACTCGAAGTCTGTCCATGCTTTTGCTGACAGTTTGGTGAAGTTGAAAGATGAAGTGAAATACTGTGAGGTGTGCCATAATATCTCCGATACAGATGTCTGCGGCATTTGCTCTAATCCTTTGCGGGATAAATCTACAATTTGTGTCGTGGAAAACATCCGTGGCGTACTCTCTATTGAGAACACAGGTCAGTTCAGAGGGCTTTATCATGTTCTGGGGGGCGTGATTTCTCCTATTGACGGTGTCGGTCCCAACGACCTCCAGTTGAATTCGCTGGTTGAACGGGTCAAACAAGGAGGCGTCCAGGAAGTGATTCTTGCTTTGAATCCGACCATGGAGGGGGACACTACCAATTTTTATATATCACGTAAGCTGGCTGGTGTGCCCGTAAAGCTTTCAGTTTTGGCACGTGGTGTCAGTGTCGGTGATGATTTGGAATTTACCGACGAACTTACATTGGGAAGATCTATCACGAATAGAGTAGAATTGAAACCATAAGAAATATGAAAAATAAAATAAAACAATTGCAGTTGCTCTTTGTGGCAAGTTTGGGTGTGGCTATTATTTTTGCCCTTCTTTCTGAAGCTGGTCTCATAGGTGCCGATTACATTGGCAATGCCCCCAAGGTCTTGTATTGGGTGAATTTATATTCTATCATTTCTGGTTTGGGAGGAATGTTTGTCACCTTGAGATGGTTTAATTTCAAGAAAATACACCGTGCGGTATGCCATGCAGATGCTGAAGCCGGCTTTGAAAACTTTTGTAGTTGGACAAAAATCCGCTTGTTTTTGTTGGCCTTTGTCTTTGTCACAAATGTTGTTCTGTATTTTGCATCTTCCTATACCGCCACTCCAAAGTATTCCATGCTGATTGTGTTGGTGGCTTATGCCTTTTGCTGGCCGTCAAAGTCGGCCTTCCAGGCCATTCGTGAGTCGGAGGTACGCTAGAGATAGAAGAATCTGCGTTTTTCTTCTTACATATAGGAAGGAAACGGCATTGTCATATACTAAAACGCGTCAGTACGCGTTATTAAATACAAAGACTGCTTGGGTATGATTAAACTTTCGGTCATCATCGTTAGTTATAACGTTAAATATTATTTGGAGCAATGTCTGCGTTCTGTGTTTCTTTCGTCACAGAATATGGATGTTGAAGTGTTTGTTGTGGATAATGCCTCTTCGGATGATTCGCCGAATTACTTGCGCGGAAGGTTCCCGAAAGAAGATTATCCTTTTTTGCATATCATTTCCAATTTGCGTAATGTAGGATTTGGAAGAGCCAATAATCAGGCCGTGGCCAAGGCAAAGGGCCAGTATGTATTATTCCTCAATCCGGACACCCTACTTTCAGAAAAGACATTGACTGCTTGCATTCAGTATGCCGACGAACATCCTGATTTGGGAGGACTGGGTACCATGATGATGCATGATAATGGTAATTTTGCCTACGAGTCGCGAAGAGGTATGCCCACCCCTTGGGCGTCTTTTTGTAAAATGACCGGTCTGACTTCCCTTTTCCCGCATAGTAAAACTTTTGGTAAATATTACATGCGCTATTTGGATAAAGAAAAAGCTTCGGAGATTGAAATCATTTCGGGTGCATTCATGATGACCCGAAAGGAGGTGCTTGATAAAGCCGGTTCTTTTGACGAGGGCTTTTTTATGTACGGTGAGGACATCGACTTGTCCTATCGTTTCTTGCTGTCCGGATATCATAACTATTATTTGCCAAGTCCCATTTTGCATTACAAAGGGGAAAGTACGAAGAAGAACACCTTCAGGTATGTTCATGTATTCTATAACGCGATGCTGATTTTCTTTAAAAAACATTATCATAGCTATTGGCTCGGATTTTCGATACCTGTAAAATTGGCTATCTTGTTCAGTGCCCTGATTGCTTTGGTGAAACAGCAGTTCCGGTTGCTCCGTAAGTTTTTGCTTCCGATAAAATCCACACCACCAGTGAGAATGTTATATGTGGGCAATCATTCTGAAGCCGTCAAGAGTCTGGTTGAGGAGTGGGGGCTCGATATGGATTACAAGCAGGGCAACGAAAGGGACGTCTTGGCACATAAGTTGACCATTCATCCGGAAGGCTATGCCAATGTCGTTTATGATACGGCAGATTTCTCTTACGATTTTATGCTGAATAAATTAAAGAATTCCTCCCATTGTTCTTATTTGGGCGTTTATCATTCCAATGTCGGAGTGATGGTGACGGGATCCAAAGTATATGTTCCACAAACTATTGCTATGTAAATGACTGAAACTGTTTTTCCAAAAATACATTTGCGTGCGTTGGAGCCGGAGGATTTATCCTTGCTTTATACCATAGAAAATGATGCGGAAATGTGGGATATCAGTGCATCGAGCACTCCGATATCAAAATATGCGTTGAAGCAATATCTAGCCCTCCAGCCTCAGGATGTGTATCAAAGTGGGGAACTGCGGTTGGTCATAGAGCATGGTACCCCTGCGGAAGCTTTAGGTCTATTGGATTTGACTGACATTTCTTTTCGAGATGGAAGGGCTGAAGTGGGAATTGCTGTGCTTCGTGAAAAACGTGGACAGGGTTTTGGATTGGCGGCATTGTACGCCATTGAGACGTATGCCAAAACTTTCTTGAGATTGAGGCTTCTTTATGCACATGTCTCCGCCGGGCATAATCAGATATCCCAAAAGCTATTTAAACGTGCTGGTTATGAAAATGTTGCTCTTCTGCCAGAGTGGAAAATGGGGAGCGAGGGCGTAGAGGACGTCTTGATTTTTCAAAAAAAACTTTGAAAAAATCTATTCTTAGATTTGGTAGGTATACTGAAAAGTACTATCTTTGCACTCGAATTAAGGAAATAACCTCTATGGTGTGTTAGTTCAGCTGGTTAGAATACATGCCTGTCACGCATGGGGTCACGGGTTCGAGTCCCGTACACACCGCAGAATCCGAAGCAATTGCTTCGGATTTTTTTATGTCTGAAATGTTGAGGCTGCCGTAGGAAGCTGGCTTATTAAAAAAGTGGAATCAGTTCCAAAATCTGGTGGCCGTCTTATCTTTTTGTTCTTTTGCAACCATGAAAGTTCCGACCGGTTTCCTGTATGGGTCAGAATTGTGCCTCTCATGTTTTTTATAATCTTTCGCTTGTTGGTTTCATGTAATTTTCTTTCTTCGGTTTCTGCTTGCTGCTAGGACTACACGGCTTATTTCTGGGTATTTTTTTTGATTGAGGGGGTTATATGCAGTCTGCTTTCTATGATAGATCCTGTGTGTTCGGATATTTTTCTCTTTGGACAAGATCGTCATTGTATAATCTATATTTTGCTAACATGCAGATTATCAGTAACTGATTTTATTTTGATAAAATTTTATAGAAATTTTCTGTTTCGAAATTTGGTTGGTATGTATAAAAATGCTACTTTTGCACTCGAATCAAGGAAATAACCTCGATGGTGTGTTAGTTCAGCTGGTTAGAATACATGCCTGTCACGCATGGGGTCACGGGTTCGAGTCCCGTACACACCGCAGAATCCGAAGCAATTGCTTCGGATTTTTTTATGTATTTTGCTCATTTCTGTCTCATCGGATTCCTTTTGCTCCCGCTCTCCTCTTTGTGGAAATTTTGCTTATCCTAGAAATGCTAGATCATGCTTTTATGTTAGTTGTCTTTTTTGAATGATACATAGGAGTAGGGAAGTGGTCGAGCGATAGGCGCTAGTTCCGCTTTATAGGATATGTAGCGGGTTACTCGGTGTCAGGCAGAATTTGTTGTTGCTTCAGTTTGATTCGTTGTAAATGCGATGCTTCTTGATTCCATGTTCAAATGTCTCCGTGTCGGGTGAAGTGTGTAAGGGGGGTAAATGATTATCTTATCAAGATGTCAAAAACGTGTATTATTAAGACGTGGGGTCGTGTCAAGAGAATGGAATAGGTAATTTTTTTGGGGTTTTGAGTTGCTGTCTTGGGACTTGGTGCGGCTTCTACTTATGTCCGGGAATATTTATCATGCATTGTTGATTGAGAAAAGAAGTGGAGGTCGTCTTTGTTTATTCTGTCTGTTGAGCCTTGATTTATAGTGAAGGTAGAGATTTGTCATCCATATTGTAATTTTTTTTTGTTCTTTTCATAATTCTCAGATCCTCAGGATGTATTGTCTTTCTTACGAAAAAATACAAAATTTTTATTCTATAAAATTTGGTTGGTATGAATAAAAATACTACTTTTGCACTCGAATCAAGGAAATAACCTCGATGGTGTGTTAGTTCAGCTGG
>SAMEA104404103__coassemble_931_pt1 | contig 19364 bp, 14 predicted proteins | sample SAMEA104404103__metabat2_high_PE_061 | metagenome-assembled genome bin SAMEA104404103 (sample SAMEA104404103) | Balaenoptera acutorostrata | reverse complement strand
TGATTGAGGTGCACAGGATTAAATAGCAAGAAACAAACCATCTTACTATTACAGAAAAACATATTTTAAATCACCATACACTAAATCAAGATGAACAAATACGTTAAATGGGGTATTGTAGCAGTTATCGCAACAGGATTAGCTGGTCTGGGCATTCACACGTTCGTACCGCATACCAACGAAGATCTGAAAAAAACGCCGGCTCCGAATAAGAGAAAAGGGAAAACATTGGAAGTCCGTGCAGTCATACTGCAAAAACAGTCACTCAACGATGCGATCTCGGTAAGCGGTTCACTCATTCCTGACGAGGAAGTGAATTTGTCTTTTGAAACCAGTGGTAAAATCACCCATATTTATTTTAAAGAAGGGGCTTACGTCAGTCAAGGTACTTTACTGGCTAAAATCAACGATGCGCCGCTCCGCGCCCAACTCCACCGGCTGGAGGCTCAATTAAAACTCAAGCAGGACAGACTGTACCGCCAAAAAGCACTGCTCGAAAAGGAAGCAGTCAGTAAGGAGGCTTTCCAGGAAGCTGAAGCGAACCTCTCGACACTGAAAGCCGAAATAGAAGGCGTAAAAGCCAATATTGCACAAACTGAACTTCGCGCTCCATTTTCTGGCGTCATCGGTCTGAGGAAAGTCAGCCAAGGTGCTTTTGCCACCACAACGACTACTGTCGCAACGCTGACCAAAACCGATCCGCTGAAAGTCGAGTTCAGTGTCCCGGAAAGGTATGCAGGGACCTTAAATAAAGGAGCGAAACTGGAATTTACCACAGAAGGTGATTTGAAGCCGAGACAAGCGGAGGTTTATGCCACCGACTCTCATGTGGACGCCAAAACACGTACCTACACTGTCAGAGCCCTTTATACCAACGCCAACCGGGAACTGGTTCCAGGTAGATACGTGAACGTCACACTGACTACTAGAGAATTTGGAAACACTTTAGCAGTGCCCAGCGAAGCCATTGTGTCAGAAATGGGTATTGACAAAGTTTTCGTCTATCGAAACGGCACCGCGCAACCTGCTGAAATCTCAAAAGGTCTGCGTACCGAATCGCAAGTGCAGGTGCTCAAAGGCCTCAACGTTGGGGATACCATCATTACGAGCGGAACCATGCAACTCCGTACCGGACAAAAAGTCAAAATTTCGCATATAAAATAAAAACCTAACGTCAGACCATGAACATTTCAGAATTATCCATTCGGCGTCCCGTTCTGGCTACGGTGATGACACTGATTATATTACTTTTCGGTGTGATCGGTTATTTTAGCTTGGGCGTACGTGAATACCCTTCTGTCGACAACCCGATTATTTCAGTGAGTTGTTCGTACCCGGGCGCCAATGCCGATGTGATAGAAAATCAAATTACCGAACCTTTGGAACAAAATATCAATGGTATCCCGGGCATCCGCTCGCTGACGAGTGTCAGCCAGCAAGGGTCCAGCCGCATCACCATTGAATTTGAACTTTCTGTTGATTTGGAAACCGCTGCCAACGATGTCCGCGACAAGGTTTCGCGTGCCCAACGCTGGCTGCCTCGCGACTGCGACCCTCCCACGGTGTCCAAGTCGGATGCAGATGCCATGCCTATCCTGATGGTAGCCATACAGAGCGAGAAGCGTTCTCTACTGGAACTCAGCGAAATAGCTGACCTCACGGTCAAAGAACAACTTCAAACAATTCCAGACGTCTCCAGCGTCATGATATGGGGCGAGAAGCGTTACTGTATGCGTCTCTGGCTCGATCCGGTCAAAATGTCCGGCTATGGCATCACTCCAATGGACGTCAAAGCTGCACTCGACCGTGAAAATGTAGAGTTACCTTCGGGAGCCATCGAAGGAAACACTACAGAACTTTCCATCCGTACTATGGGACAGATGCATACTACGGAGGAATTCAACAATCTTGTCATCAAAGAAGACAACGGACGCATCATCCGCTTCAGCGACATAGGAAGGGCGGAACTTTCACCGCGCGACTTGAAAGGATATATGAAGATGAACGGTGTCCCCATGGTCGGTGTAGCAGTCGTTCCCCAACCGGGCGCCAACCATATTGACATTTCGGATGCCGTCCATAAGCGTATGGAACAGATGAAGAAAGACCTTCCTGAAGACGTCCACTACGACTATGGCTTTGACAACACCAAGTTTATCCGGGCCTCTATCAATGAAGTGAAGACAACGGTGTACGAAGCCTTTATACTAGTGATTCTCATCATCTTCCTGTTCCTCCGCGACTGGCGTGTCACCTTGATTCCCTGTATTGTCATCCCAGTGTCCCTGGTCGGTGCTTTCTTCATCATGTATCTTTGTGACTTCACCATCAACGTGTTGTCCATGCTGGCTATCGTGCTGGCAGTGGGACTGGTGGTGGATGATGCCATCGTAATGACGGAAAACATCTACATTCGAATAGAAAGAGGCATGAAGCCCTTGCAAGCAGGTATCGACGGTGCCAAGGAAATTTTCTTTGCCGTCATCTCCACCACCATCACCCTGGTAGCCGTATTCTTCCCTATCGTCTTTATGGAAGGTACCACCGGCCGTCTGTTCCGGGAATTCAGTTTCGTTGTGGCAGGTTCGGTAATCATCTCCTCATTTGCCGCCCTTACCTTCACCCCGATGCTGGCCACCAAACTATTGGTGAAACGCGAACAGCACAACTGGTTTTACCGGAAGACAGAACCTTTCTTTGAAGGTCTGAACCGCATCTACAGCCGCTGGTTGGGAGCCTTTCTACGTAGAAGATGGATGGCTGTCGTCATCATGGTGGTAGCTGTCATTGCCAGCGCTGTCATGTGGACCAATATCCCGACAGAAATGGCACCGATGGAAGACCGTTCGAGCCTTACTGTCAGAACGATGGGACCTGAAGGAGTCACTTATGAATACATGCGCGACTATACGGAAGATATCAACGAACTGGCGGACTCTATCGTTCCCGACGCCCAATATATCATGGGACTGGTGATGGGTACCTCCGGCAACGTCCGCATCACGCTCAACGATTTAGGCGAACGCGACTATTCACAAATGGATGTCTATGCCCGGCTATCGAAAGCGATACAAAGCAAGACCGACGCCCGTGCTTTCGTACAACAGCAATCTAGCTTCGGCGGTCGCCGTGGTGGCATGCCTGTGCAATATGTACTGCAAGCCACGAATATAGAAAAATTACAGGAAGTCCTGCCGAAATTCATGATGAAAGTGTACGACCATCCCGTATTCCAAATGGCTGATGTGAATCTGAAATTCTCAAAACCGGAACTACGTCTGTCTGTCAACCGTGAAAAAGCAAATATGATGGGAGTTAGCACCAGGGACATCGCCCGCACACTGCAATACGGACTGAGCGGACAACGCATGGGATATCTCTACATGAACGGAAAGCAGTATGAAATCGTGGGAGAAATCAACCGCCAGCAACGTAACGACCCTAATAATTTGAAATCTATCTACATGCGCTCCAGCGATGGGAAAATGATTCAAATGGAGAATCTCGTCGATTTGGTAGAAAGTATCGCACCTCCCAAACTCTACCGGTACAATCGCTTTGTCTCAGCAACAATATCCGCCGGACTTGCCGACGGAAAGACCATCGGTGAAGGGTTGGAGGCCATGGACCAAATAGCCAAGGAAACCCTTGACGACACCTTCCGCACCGCGCTGGCAGGTGAATCGAAAGAGTTCCGGGAAAGTGCTTCGAGTCTGATTTTTGCATTCTGTCTGGCCCTACTGCTGATATATCTGATTTTGGCGGCCCAGTTCGAAAGTTTCAAGGATCCCTTTGTCATTATGCTTACCGTGCCACTCGCCATTTGCGGTGCCTTGATTTTCATGCTGGCAGGCGGTCAGACAATGAATATATTTAGTCAGATTGGTATCATCATGCTGATTGGTCTGGTAGCAAAGAACGGTATTCTGATTGTAGAATTCGCCAACCAGCGTCAACACAACGGTGAAGACAAAATGACCGCTATACGCGAGGCGGCGGCACAACGTCTCCGCCCGATTCTGATGACGAGTGTCTCCACCATCCTTGGTCTGTTGCCACTGATGTTTGCAACCGGTGAAGGTTGTAACGGACGTATCGCGATGGGTACGGCTGTGGTGGGTGGCATGCTGTTGTCTACATTGCTTACCATGTTCATTGTACCTGCCATTTATTCTTATCTGGCAACCAACTTGACCCATAAACAGGCCAAGAAAGAAGCTAAGGAGAAAGCAGAACTCGAACGACAGTTGGACTAAATAATAGAAAAATATGAGTGCTATAAAAAAATATTTCCTCACCCTGGCTTTGACGACTCTGGGCGGAACCATAGTGGCTCAGCCCTATGTGGCGGAGTCACGCGCAACGGATAGCTTGCATCATTCTGCCACCTTGTCCACGTTTGTTGCACGCGGTTTGCAAAACAACTACCAGATTCGTATTGTGAGCAATACCGAAAAAGTCGCTGAAAATAACGCAACAAAAGCCAATGCCGGTTATTTGCCGAAGGTGAACTTGAGTGGCGGCTACGATGCCGGACTCCAAAGCGTCAAGACGAAACGAAGCGATGGAAGTTCTACCACTGAACGCAACCAGCTGAGCCATGGTCTGAACGCAGGTGTGTTTGCCGAATGGACTGTATTTGACGGTTTCAAAATACAGACGAACTACAAGCGTTTGCAGGAACTGAAGAAACTGAGTGCCACACAGACTAGGCTGTCCATAGAAGATTTCGTGGCGGATATGGCGGCGGAATATTATAATTTCATACAACAAAAAATACGGATGCGTAATCTCCGCAATGCAGTGAAACTGTCAAAAGAACGTCTACGCATTGTACACGAACGTTACCTCATCGGTAGCGGATCGAAACTTGCCGTAAAACAAGCACAGGTAGACTTCAACGCCGACAGCGCACGCAGTCTGAAACAGCACGAGCTTCTCCGCAGTTCTGCCATCCGACTGAACCAAATGATGGCGAACACTGATGTCAACGACCGCCTCAGGGTCGTCGATACCACTATTAATGTAAATGCCGAACTGGTTATGGAGGACCTTTGGCAAGCCACCCTCCGCAACAATGCGCGTATGATCAAATCTGCTCAAAACAAGACATTGGCTGAACTGGATTTGAAAAGCATACAGTCGCGCGACTATCCTTACCTGAAACTCAATGCCAACTATTCGTACCGATGGAACAAATACGATGAAGGACCTACTGACAAAAGGAGTAATTGGGGTGGTAACCTGGGGTTTACGGTAGGCTACAAAATCTTTGATGGCAATCGCAGCAGGGAGCGCAGGAATGCCCAGATAGGCATAGAAAATGCAGAATTGGCACAACGCGACCTCGAGTTGGCTCTGAAAGCAGATCTGGCTGATTTATGGCAAGCCTATCAGAACAATCTGCGCTTGCTCGACTTGGAAAGAGAGAATCTTATCACAGCAAACGAAAACCATGAAATCGCCCACGAACGCTACCTGCTCGGTGATTTGTCCGGTATAGAAATGCGCGAAGCACAACAAAACCTTTTGGACGCAGAAGAGCGACTTCTGATTGCTGAATACAACACGAAACTCTGCGAGATTTCTCTCTACCAATTAAGCGGAAACATCATGCAATACGCACAATAAGTGGTACAAAATCTCAGAAAAAACGGTTGCAAGCCTGAACAGACTTGCAACCGTTTTTGTATCTGAATAAGATAGATGGAAGCTATATTTTCCAGCATTGGTGCACAACAGACCACTCCAACATTTTGTCTTCGCAAAAAAACTCGGAAAAGTAGCCTTCTCAATCTCTAAACACTCCAGGTTTATGCCTGTCGATTACCCAATTCTTCGAGAATCTGCCAGCACTGGAACAAACCTCTGGGGACGTGGAAACAACCTTTCCATTTTCCGCCCTTCAAAGTTAGCAACACTTCGCCCCGACGGTTCAAATAACCGAACCACTCAGGATATTCCGGATCTGCAAAATGACTCCAAACATAATCGTGAACTCGTTCGAACCATTCGAGACATTTTGGATTACCTGTCAGTTGATATCCCTTGAGCATGGTAATCAAAGTTTCTATATGCACCCACCAGAGTTTCTGGTCCCATTCCAACTGCTGCAATGGATGGCCCTTGCGGTCCATGAAATAGAAGATACCGCCATACTCCTTGTCCCAACCATGTTCTGCTTCCTGGAGAGCGATTTGTACAGCTTTCTCTATCAATTCAGGACGATGAAGACGTTTGCCCAAGTCCATGATAAACCACATAGCTTCGATTGCATGACCTGGATTGAGCAAACGACCGTCCATACAATCAACCAATTCATTGTCGGTACCCAGATGTTCGACAATCAGACCGAGTTCCGGACGATAGAAGACATCCATCACTTCATGGACACAGGTGTCGATGGTCTGTTTCAAAAATTCGGGCTCGAGCAAAGACTCGATTTCAAGTGCTACATTGCAAAGAATCATCGGCAGAGCGAAGCTCTTGAGTTCACGTGCGCCAGGGCTGGCCTTGCACCATTTTCCTTTTGGATTGTCCACTTTGGAAAGAACAATATCAAAAGTTTTCTTGGCTATTTCAGCATACTCCTGATTGCCGGTAGCAATACTCAACTGCCCAAAAGCAATGACAGCAAAAGTATAGGAGAAAATATTATAGGGCTCTACTAAAGGATGGCCTTCACGGTCGAGCGCGAAATACCAGTTCAGATGACCATCATGGCCGTATTTCTTCAAGAATTCTGCGCCTTGAATAGCAGCATCCAACCATTCCTGACGTTTCTCCACCTTATTATACAAAGTCGCGAGCATCCATACTTCACGACCTTGAAGCCAGACAAACTTATCGGTATCGAATACTGAACCATCTCGTTCCAGACAAGTAAAATAACCACCGAATTCTTTATCTTGTGATTTATCCAGCCAGAAAGGCATCACCTTATCCAGCAACTCCGATTTATACTGTTCGGCCAGTTTCTTAAAATCTACCATAACGATAAATATTTATAAGTTGTTATTATATTCGCAAAGTTATGAGTTTCCTTACTTCAAACAAAGAAATAACTGAGAGATTGTTGACAAAAAATATCCTCGAACACACATCTGCACGATTCTGTTCGAGGATATTTTTAGTAGCTATTCATAGAGCTTGATATCATATACAATCAGTCAGACTCTCCTTTTCCTAAAGAGCGCCATGTCAATCCAACTAAGTTCTTCTTTTCGTGAAGGAAGAATGATGCCACATACGCAACCAGGACACTAGCTACCATTCCGATAGCACCATAGAGCAGGAAACTGGTGTCTGTGAGGTATTTCACAACAAACACAATCAAGACGCCGGAACAGAATCCCAGCAAAGCCGACTTGCCGCCAATACGCGGGAAGAAGATGCCCATGAGGAAGAGACCGCCCAATCCGCTGGAAAGTAATCCCAATATTTCCTGGAAGAAATCCAAGAGTGAAAGTATTTCCCAGGTAGCCATCAGTAAAGCGATGAACAAACCTATGATTCCAGAAATGAGACAGGAATAACGTGCAACCTTAAGCATCTGCCTATCGGTAGTCTCAGGATACCAACGTTTATAAAAGTCCACACTGAAAGCGGTGGAAACAGAATTGATATTCGAGGATATGGTACTCATGGTAGCCGCGAAAATAGCGGCAATCAACAATCCAGCCAAACCAGCCGGCAGCTGGCTCATCATGAAAAACGGAAAGATGGTATCACCTTTCATCATAGTGTAGTCCAAATCGGCTGGGTGAGTTTTAAAGAATGTGTACAGTCCAGCACCAATAGCAAAGAAGACGATGGAAACGAAAACACTCATGACACCATTCAGCAAGATACTATGGCGCGCACTCTTCTCACTTTTGGTGGTCATGTAACGCTGAATAATGGTCTGATCGGAAGTATAGGAAATAAAATTGTTAGCCAAACCACCTACTATAATCACCCAGAAGGTAGCAGAACGGTAATCGAAACTCCAGTCAAACAATCTCATTTTATCGTTTTCCAATGCAATATCAACAAAACCGGTAAATCCACCCTCGGTATTCATTGCCAGATAAACAAAAGCGAAGATGGCTCCGCCAACGAGAATAAAACCTTGGACCACATCGCCCCAGATAACAGCTTCGACACCGCCCATTGTGCAATAAACTATAGTGATGACAGCCATCAACACAATACAAATATAGATATCTATACCGGTCACAGCAGTCAGGGCCAAAGATGGAAGATACAAGACCAAGGCCATACGAGCTATCATGAAAATGATGAATAAGGCACTGGCCATCAAACGGGTCATCGTATTAAAACGTTTCTCTAAATATTCGTAAGCACTGGTGACATTCAGTCTTCGGAAAAATGGCAAATAATAACGCATGACAGGAAATGAGACCACCAAGATGGTAACCAGCATGGGATAATAAGTCCAGTCCGTCGCATACGCTTTTGCAGGATAGGCCATATAGGTAATGGCACTCAGCATGGTGGCATAAATACTGATGCCGGCTGCCCACCATGGGATACGTCCTCCCCCTTTGAAGAAATCTTCAGAATTGCCTTCGCGTCGCATAAAATAGAAACCTAAAGCCAGCATTCCCAAAAGATAGAGTGCGAGAACGGTCCAGTTCAACCAACCGAAATCTGTGCGTACGGTCATGCTGATGGCAGTCACATCAGAGGAGCGTACTCCTGGTTTCGATTCACCGTCGATAACTATCCAATCCTTACCAAAAGGAACGACAGCAGCCCCCGCACGGGCTAGAAAAGGAGATCGTGATTCCAACGTCCAGGTATCGGTAATGGTATGATAAATCAATAATTCGTCATTAAAATGATACCATGCAGTGGGATGCTTCATGTAGGTGGCGGCTTCTTCCCGCAGACTGGCTACCAATACGGTATCTCCGGTACTTTCGGCAGCGACAATGCTGGCGGGACGATTGATTGCTTTCTCAAAGATGGAATAATCAACCCCACCGACAAATACAATATGGGCGCAACCGGAAGCTACAGCCGTAGCTCCCACTAATGATTTCATGTTACCATGAGGATCGATAGTAGATACAGGCTTCCAGGTCTTCAAGATGGGATTGTAACAGAAGCCATCCGTATGAACCACACCACGAGTCTTACCAGAAGGGGCGGAATAACCGCCCATGACATAAAGACAAGGACCTGTGGAAGCATTTTGGACAGCGACGGATGGCTGCAGACGGATGCTGCCTGGCATATCCGGAAGTATTTCCCAATGATGTCCATGGGGATAGGCCAAGCGGCAAACAGTATAGGAACCTTCTCCATTCGACTGACCACCGGCAACATAAATATAGCCGCTACCAAAAGCGGCTCCCATATTGTCAAGAGCACAGGGCAGAGCCGGTAAATTTTTGAAGGTGAGAGAAGAACCGTCATATTTCATCAAACGTACATCGGCATGACTCTGTTTTCCATCTGTTCCGCCAATCAACACGACGCCATCTTCAACGGAGACACTGGCACCATAGGCCAAAGATTGAGGCATTTTCCCTATTTCTTGCCATTCCGCTGTGGATTCAAAAGGAAATTTATAAGCAAAAACCTGATTGTAAAAAACTTTTGCTCCGCCCTCAACTGCAGGTACATCTGGAAAATTGCAACCGCCGGCAACTAGCACCCAGTCACCGGTTCTACCAGCAAAAGGAGCAGAAACGCCTTGCTCACCATTTACCTTCAACGGGGACAAGGAACGAAAACTTACATTATTATACTTGTTGTCTTGAACTTGTTTAGGAGATTGGGCCAACAATCCCAGGTGAAAACAGAATAATAAGGATAGAATGGAGAATATCTTCTTCATAGTATTTACGATTTGGCCGTAAAGATAGTAAAATTCTATTAACCAAGGTGTTCATAACAATACAAACAAAAGTTTTTTAACAAAAGAAAGTATTCAAAACTCCTAATATAAAACAAATACATATATTAAAATGTTTTTTTGACGAAATGGCAGGCTGCCGGACAGACAGCGGAATGGAACTGTTCGTGACGTGAAATCAAAATAAAATGACCTGGCATGAAATACATCTTGCCAGGTCATTTTAAGAAATGGGTGATTGAATGGAACCTACCGTATATGGGTGAATGTTATCATGGAATTTGTGCTAACATGGACATAACTGGACGGGCCAGAATCATCATTGCACAAGTTATAAGCCACCCCGTAAAATCTATAAAGACAGGTGATCAATCCCTGTAGTAAAACTAAATCGTATGTTGCAAGGCTTCCTTATTAACCAGCTATTAACTAACCCACTATCGTCTTTGTGATGAAGTAACCACCAAATACTAGCCACACATAAAGTCCGGCAGCAAGCAAAAATGGTTTGGCGCCGGCTTGTTTAAATTTATCAATGCTTGTTTCAGCACCTAAAGCGGTCATGGCCATGGTTAACAAGAAGGTATCGATATTATTAATAATACTGATTCCTCCATGGTAAAGGTCGGAAGGAATAAAGGAAGCGGACTGCAAGAAAGAGTTGAGTACGATGACCAGTAGGAAGTTGAAAGCAAACCAAGGGATGGTGATTTTACGTTTGCCGCCAACAGCCGTACCTTTCTCTTTACGCGAAAGCACAAATCCCATAATCAGTAATACTGGAGCCAAAAGCATGACACGAATCATTTTCGTGATAGTTGCAGCATCGGCAGCATGACCACCTGCTGCATCAATCGCATTGCCTGCGCCTACAACATGGGCAACTTCGTGAAGGGTGCTGCCGGTATATACAGCCACGCCCTGGGCTGAAAGTCCGTCCAACAAACCTGTACGATACATCATAGGATAGAGGAACATAGAAAGGGTTCCGAATATTACAACCGTAGATACAGCAACAGCTGTCTTGTGAGCTTCACAACGCACTACAGGTTCTGCACCAAGTACGGCAGCTGCACCACAAATGGCACTTCCGGTGGAAGTCATCAAAGCTGTCTGACTGTCCAATTTCATCAGTTTTCCTAAAAGGACACCCAAACAGAGTGTGCCGGAAACTATGATACAGTCTACCAATATGGCGGGGGCGCCAACTTCCATCACTTGCTGGAAAGTCAGTTTGAATCCATAGAGCACGACACCCGTACGCAGAATTTGCTTCGAACAAAATTTGATACCTGGCACCCAAGTTTCTGGCAACTTGTTACGCAATGAGTTAGCATAGAGCATACCCAAAATAATACCGACAATCAATGGACTAAGTGACAAACGCTTAACAAAATCAAACTCGGCAATATAAAAAGCTGAAAATGAGAACAGCACAATCAACAGAATTCCATGCAAGACTTCTCCTCTGTTTTCCTTAAACATAATAAATTACAATAAATTATTTTAGATTTCCTTTTACCTATACAAACTTGACGTATCGTACGTCTGATTTATAAAAACAATCTTTGCTCTAATATTAAATCCTAAATCTATTTACAAACCTAGCAGCAGTCCTACTAAAATTTGGAATGCAAAATTAATAAAATACGATCGGATAAACTTCAGAGATAATAACATTTGTTGCATTTCAATTTAGAAATAAGCAAGAATGAGTGAAAATCAAGAGAAAAGGACAATTCAAACAATAGTTGTGCACAGAATCACAAATTTATTGGTACACTGTGTACATTACAAAAAAAACGAAATAAATTGTAAATTCTATGGGATGGAAAATACAAAATATTTCGTCTACAGTAAAAAATAAAAGAGGAGCAAATAGCCCCTCTCAACCATATATAATATTATTTGGTTTCTTTTTCTGATTCGTCCGCACCTTCACTCAACAAGTCTGTACCCCAGTGAGTAGAAGCCAAACGATCTTCGCGACGGCGAACTTCCTGCGCCTTCTTAGCGTATACAATCATACGAAGAGATTGTCCATAGCTGAAATAGTTCCACATCCAGTTCAACATAACAATCAACTTATTACGTACGCCCAAAATAGAACGCAAGTGAACAATCAACCACATGAACCAAGCAAAGAAGCCAGCCATCTTCACATTGCTGAATTCTGCAACGGCACGGTTACGGCCCACTGTTGCCATGGCACCCAAGTTACGATAGTGGAATGGTTTCATTTCCTTACCCTTATCCAAACGGATCAAGTTCTTGGCCAAAAGGTTACCTTGCTGGATAGCTACCTGAGCCAACTGAGGATGACCACCCTTCCAATTGTCGTCACCTTCAGGCATGATACACTGGTCACCAATAGAGAACACGCCGTCGAGTCCCTTTACCTGATTGAATTCATCAACAATAATACGTCGGCCACGACCCAGATGATCTGTTGACAAATTTCCTACAGGCTGTGCAGCCACACCACTCACCCAGATAAAAGTACGGGTGGAGATGGAACTGCCATCCTTCAACATCACACGATGGTCCTTGAAGTCTGTCACCATCTTGTTGAGAAGCACATTCACACCCATTTCACGAAGATACTGTTCTACATGAGCTGAAGACTCAGGACTCATGGCAGCCAATAAACGTGGACCCGCTTCAATCAAGTAAATATGCATCAAACTGGTTGGAAGATCTGGATAGTCCTTTGGTAAGACAAAGTTCTTCATTTCAGAAAGTGCACCGGCAACTTCCACACCTGTCGCACCACCACCAACAATAACGACATTGAGCAATTCCTGACGTTCACGTTCGTCAGCACAAGTCAAAGCACGTTCAAAGTTATCCAACAAAGCATTACGCAAGCCCATAGCTTCGCTGACATTCTTCATAGGAATAGCTTCTGCTTCTACATTGGCATTGCCAAAGAAATTGGTAGTAGTACCAGCAGCTAAAACGAGATAATCATAATTTACCTTACCGATGGAAGTCTGGATAATCTTATGTTCGGGGAAGATAGAGCGAACTTCTGCCATACGATAGTAGAAGTTCTTTCTTTTCTGGAATATCTTACGGAATGGGAAAGAAATACTACTTGGTTCGATACCAGAAGAAGCAATTTGGTAAATCAATGGTGGAAACTGATGATAATTGTTTTTATCGATAAGTACAACTTGGTAATTAGACTTACGAAGTTTGTTAGCCAACTTAAGTCCACCAAAACCACCACCAACGATTACTACACGTTTTTTGTCTGACTGAGGTATATTAAAACTCATAAAAACCTTAAACTTTTTATCTTTTTATGATATAACTGAATTCTTTTGCAAAGTTAGCCCCCCCCATAAAAAATACAAAATAATTATAAGAGTTTTTGAGTAGCAATTCAGCCATTTATCTCAATTTAACGAACAAATGAGTAACGCCTCAGAATATTGTAAACTGAGTATTCCAAAAAGGGAGGAAATCTATTTGAATAAATCATACAAGAGATTTCGCAGAAGCTGAGGACAAACAAGATTATATCTTATTTATCTCAATTTTCTTAATGGAAAATAGACCATTTCATTTTAAATCTATAAATTTGTCCGCAGATGTCATAGCTATCACCATTTCTCACATTATTTCCAAAGAAAGATAAAAGACTGACGATACTAGAGCTTAAATCTGATATGTTTCGAACAATAGAACTTTCATAAAAATCTCACATATAAACTTAATAAAATGGAAAAGATAATTGGCTTAATCGACGCTCCATTTACACCGTTCCACGCTGACGGAAGTATTAATCTCGAACCCATTCCTGCTTACGCAGCCTTATTGGCACGCAACGGATTGAAAGGCGTATTTATCAATGGCTCCTCAGGTGAAGGCTATATGCTGACAGAAGAGGAACGCATGCAATTGGCAGAAGCTTGGGTCGCAGCTGTCCCGAAAGATTTTAAAGTGATTGTCCATGTTGGTAGTACTTGCGTCCGCAGCAGCCGCCGCCTGGCTGAACATGCTCAAAAAATCGGTGCATGGGGCATTGGTGCCATGGCTACTCCATTCCCCCGTATCGGCCGCATAGAAGAACTGGTGAAATATTGCGAAGAAATTGCTTGTGGAGCACCTGACCTCCCCTTCTATTACTATCATATTCCGGCTTTCAACAATGCTTATTTGCCTATGCTCGACTTTTTGAAAGCTGTGGACGGACGTATTCCTAATTTTGCAGGTATCAAATACACTTTCGAGAGTCTGTACGAATACAACCGTTGCCGCCGTTATAAGAATGGTAAGTTTGACATGCTACATGGACAGGATGAAACGATTCTTCCATGTCTGGCCATGGGAGGTGCTCAAGGTGGCATCGGCGGTACTACCAATTATAATGGTAAAGTTCTGACGGGCATTATTGACGCCTGGAAAGAAGGTGATTTGGAAAAAGCCAGAGAACTTCAAAACTTCGCTCAGGACGTTATTGATGTGATTTGCCACTATCGTGGTAATATCGTGGGCGGTAAACGTATTATGAAATTGATTGGCCTGGATCTTGGTCCCAACCGCACCCCCTTCCAGAATGTGACAGATGAGGAAGAAGAAGCTATGAAGAAGGAACTGGAGGCTATCAACTTCTTTGAACGTTGCAACAAATAAGCAAAAGTATTCCACACATTGGGAAATTGAAATAGGGAACTGGGATTGCGAGTCTCAGTTCCTTTTATTTTGATAGGGACATCTGATGGTCTGTATGGAACAAACAATCAGATAAAATAAAGGGCTACCCCATATAGGAGCAGCCCCGATTCATCATTCAGTGAAGGTATTTCACTGTTCATTCATATAATAAAACCTATTGATGTTGTTCTCTGTATAAATCATTAACGGTCTTAACAGGATTGAAGGTTGACAATGGAACCTCAACAAATACGGTACTCCAATCGCTCATAGCACCATTCCAAAGACCTGGCAATTCAAGAGCCTTCAGTTCCTTTCCATCTTTGCTTTTATGTGAAATAAAGCCGGTCTGCTTGTCAACATAAACTGGCAAGTTAAACTTATTGCCCTTGTAGTCCTTCAAAGCACATACTAAATCTACCGGATTAAAATGAGTACCCTTTTCAAACATGGACTTCTTTTCCGGATCATCCATATCTATCTGGGAACTCTCCAAAATCTGCAAGGAGACAGTGCCATCAGAGTTATAAGCAAGGAAAGGTCCGCCGCCAGGCTCACCGACATTACGTACCATACCGCATACGCGCATCGGACGGTTGAGTTTCTTACGCAAATAAATAGCCAATTCTGTATCTTCGAGGGTCTTGGTATCAGGATTCTTGCAGAATAATTTCTTTTGAACAAACTGCAACATTTCCAACAAATCGGCTGTCGTGTAACATCCGCTATCCAATTTCTTTAAATACTCGAATGCCTGCTTTTGAAGGGTGACCAAAACACCTGCCAAAAGTTTCTTGTTCAAGACAGTGTCTTCCTTCAAACGATCAGGAACGACATTATCAATATTTTTAATAAAGACAACGTCAGCGTCAATGTCATTCAAATTCTCAATCAGAGCTCCATGACCGCCTGGGCGGAACAACAAAGAGCCATCAGCCTGACGGAAAGGTGTATTGTCCGGATTGGCAGCAACAGTATCTGTACTTGACTTCTGCTCTGAGAAACTGATGTTGTACTTCACACCAAACTTCTTGGCATAAACATCAGCCTTCTCGGCTACCAGCTGTTCGAACAAAGGACGATGTTCGGGAGAGACTGTGAAATGTACATTTACAGAACCATCCTTCTGCTTGGCATAAAGCGCACCTTCTACCAAATGTTCTTCCAACGGAGTACGAGCACCTTCCGGATAATTGTGGAACTTCAATAAACCTTTGGGAAGTCCACCGTAATTCAATCCCTCTTTGTGCAACATGGCTGCACCAACTGCCTTGTAATTCTTTTCTTGCAACAAGGCGTCGATGTCCTTACCATGTAATTGCTGACAAACTTTATTTAAGTCTTCATAAAATGCAGCACACTTGATAGATTCAAAAAATTTCTTTTCGAAATCTGTCTGTGGTTCGGAGTAATCTGCATCAACAAAGGCAAACATATTCTTGAACATACGGCTCGCCGCACCAGATGCTGGCACGAACTTTACAACGCGATGTTCTTCTTCTGAAGTATATACTTCCCAATTTTCCAAATAGTGCTGTCTGCATTCATCAAAGGGAACTAAAATTCCTTTTTCGACAGATGCCGCTGCACTTAGCTTCAAGAAAGGAAAGCCATGGACAAAACATGCCAACTGCTCTTCCAGCTTTTCTTCAGAAATCCCCTTTTTCTCCAATAGGGCCTTATCACTATTCTTTATCATAGATAATATGTTTTTTAGGTTCCTAAAAGTACACTACGCAAAGATATAAAATATTTAATGCAAAATGAACGTTTACACAAAATTTGTATAATAATAACTTGCCACTCAAAAACAAACATTTAAATTTGCTATACTAATTAAAATAAAGGAATTATGATACTTCAGAAATTAAGTGACAGCAAACGAATTGAAAGTCTACACCCTCTGTTGAAAGAATTATTTGATTATGTCAAATCGCATGATTTAAGCAAGGTGGGAACTGGTAGAATCGAATTGGAAGGGGACCGTCTGTTTATCAACGTGGCAGATCCGCAACTGATGAAAAAAGAAGACCAAAAATTGGAAGTACATAGAGCTTACATGGATGTGCACATTCCATTGTCAGGTACAGAAATCATTGGATGGAAGGCTATCAGTGATATCAAAGCTGTGTCAGAACAGCCTTTTGATACAGCAAATGACTTCGCTTTATATAAAGAAGAAGCTGCTACCTATATGGAGGTACATCCAGGAGAATTCTTGATAGCTTATCCAGAAGACGCCCATGCACCAATTATAGGGGAAGGCAACTTACGGAAACTGATTGCAAAAGTAAAATTGTAATCCAGTACGAAAAGAATACGCAAATTCCACAATGCAATAATATCTGAAACAACACATATACTTTCAAACGAATGAACTTACTTTACAAAATATTGGCGGGGGCTGCCCTCCTGGGCGTGGGTTACACCTCCGCTTATTGGGAAGAAATTAAAGAAACGGATTGGGTACAAAATGTGACACAATCCGTGACACAAACCAATGCAACCGAAGAGACAGGCTCTGCTGATGAAGGAAAAATCAGAAAGTTAGAAATTCCAGGAAAAATCAAGGGGAAACCTGAAAGAATTATTGCACATACCGGATACACGCTTTCCTTTAATCGTGAACACAACCAGCCGAACTGGGTGGCGTGGGAATTAACCGATAAAGAAACAAGAGGTACCCAACCTCGCTCCAATGATTTTGAACCAGACCCGTTGGTTCCTGCCCCACACCAGGTAACGACAGACGATTACAAGGGAAGTGGCTACGACAGAGGTCACATGGCCCCAGCTGCTGATATGAAATGGAGCAGCAAAGCCATGACAGAATGTTTCTATATGAGCAACATGTGTCCGCAAAACGGAAGTCTCAACAGCGGTTCTTGGTCGACGCTAGAGAAAGCTTGCAGAAGATGGGCACAACAGGAAAACAAAATTTACATTGTATGTGGACCAATTTTCAAAGGTAACAAACAAAAGAAAATTGGAAAACAACATAAGGTTACAGTACCTGACGCATTCTTCAAAGTGGTTCTGTCAATGAAAAAAGGAAAAGAAAAATCCATAGGTTTTATCTATAACAACCGGGGAGGCAAACAAAACATGGATAAAACAGCAATGACAGTTGATGAAGTAGAAAAAATCACAGGTATAGATTTCTTCGTGAATCTCCCTGATAAAATTGAAAACAAAATTGAAGCCAAATATTCTCTAAAGGAATGGAACTAGGCAAACTTAACAAGCCAAGGGTATAAGTGTGATTCGTTTTGCAACTGGAACTGCAAACAAGTGCCTGTAAGAAGTTTTTGAAGGTCACCTTTATAAAGGCTAGCAACTTCCTTCAAATTTCTCCACGTAATGGGCAACCCTATTATAGGCTGTATGATTACCGCTTTCAGAGAGCATTCAGAACTTGCACCCGTTAGCTAATACTCATGCCGAGCGTACAAAAAAAATAGCCGCTAAGAAAATTACATCTTAGCGGCTATTTTTATCGATAATACTTTAACCTAAATACTTAGTCAAAATTTTAATATTGTCAGCTTCACGCAGGCGCCGCAAAGCACGCTCCTTAATCTGACGAACACGTTCACGAGTCAAGCTAAGACTGTTTGCAACTTCTTCAGCTGTCATTTCGTTACGTCCGATGCCAAACAACATCTTCAATACTTGACGCTCACGATCAGACAAAGTGGAAAGAGCAGAATCCAAATCAGATGCCAGAGACTCTTTCTCCATGGTATTATCAGTACCTGGCGCAGAGTCATCAGTCATGATATCAATCAGACTGTTGGAATCATCATCCTGGAAAGGAGCGTCCACAGATACCTTTTTACCATTGGTACCTAAAGCTTCCTGTACCTTACTAACTTCAGTATCCAATAAATCTGCTAATTCCTGAACGGATGGACGACGCTCAAATTCTTGCTCAAAGTTTACAATAGCCTTAGTCAGCTTACTTTGAAAACCTACCTGGTTTAATGGCATACGTACAATACGGCTCTGTTCTGAAATAGCCTGAAGGATACTTTGGCGAATCCACCAAACGGCATAACTGATGAACTTGAAACCACGAGTTTCATCAAACTTCTGAGCTGCCTTAATCAAGCCCAGGTTTCCTTCATCAATCAAGTCATTCAAGGCCAAACCTTGATTTTGGTATTGCTTCGCAACACTGACAACAAAACGCAAATTGGCGCGAGTCAGTCTTTCGAGAGCCTCACGGTCACCGCGGTGAATTCTCTGAGCAAGTTCAACCTCTTCATCAGTAGAAATCAATTCCTCACGGCCAATTTCAACCAAATATTTGTCCAACGCCGCACTCGAGCGGTTTGTAATACTTTTGTTAATTTTTAGTTGTCGCATATTTACCCAATTTGAACTGCAAATTTAGCGAATATAATTTGAAATACAAATTATTTTAAGTTTTTTTACTATTAAAAAAGAAAGTTGACAGAACTGCGGTATATATAAAGAATTGTTTTCATATATAATGCGTGAAAGTGGGAAATGAATAAGCGAGAAGATCTGCAAGAAACAAAAAGATTGCAAAGAATCAGCGAGAGTATCATAAACTCGAGTGCACTGCCCCCAATCTTGGGGCTGTAGGCATAGACCAAGAAGAGAAGATGGGCTTATTCGCAAGTTTCGTCGGACGTCATTGCAATGCATCCTCCTCGTCCCTCGGCACGCTCACGCTGCTTGTGATTTGCCCCGCTCCGCAGGACATTGTACCGGAAATGGCTAATGAATACGGATACGATGTAGGGGGCGGATACATCCGACCCGCTGGCTAGCATCCATTGAAGAATCCATCGCCCGACTTATGTACAAT
>SAMEA104404103__coassemble_924_pt1 | contig 19437 bp, 21 predicted proteins | sample SAMEA104404103__metabat2_high_PE_061 | metagenome-assembled genome bin SAMEA104404103 (sample SAMEA104404103) | Balaenoptera acutorostrata | reverse complement strand
CGCTGTCCAGGTGAAGCCCGCATAATAAGTAGCACGGTTGTCATGGAGGGCTACGTGCAGCCAGGCATTGGCATGGTTGCCCTTTTCCCCTCCTTCACGATGGTTTCCCCGATAGTCCGGAGTGTCGCACCAAATGGCGGTGCCGACACGGCTCGTAGCAAAATCTACATGGCTTGTAGATTTATCTACTCGGCACGTAGATGAATTTACTCGGCACGTAGATAAATCTACTCGGCACGTAGAAAAAAGTCCATAGGCCATGGGAAAAAGTCCACGGTCTGAATTTGCTTTTTATAATGGAAAGACTGCCGGTAATCGGCAAAGAACAGATGTTTTTTTGTCTGTATGCTTCTCTTTATTTTTTTGCTGTTGTGTTTTTCTATATTTATTTCATCGCTTCTCCGTAAAGCCCCAATTCGAAGATGTCGTGGGAGAGAAAAACAGAAAACTTATAATTGGGTTTTTCTTCGTTTTCTTCTTCATCCTCGATGAGCTCGATAATTTCATCGTAGAGGTCGGGGAACTCGGCTTTGACGGTGGCGCCATGAAGTTCGTACAAGGCGTCCTCTTCAGGCAGCTGCCCTTTACGTTTTAGAAATTTGTAAAGGTTGAAGAGGTCACCGTCGTCGATGCTGCAGTTCAGTTCGTTCCAATTTTCTTTTTCTTCCTCTTCCACACAATATTGGATGGGGACGCCGGCCTCTCCTGCCCCGATCTCGTTGATGTCCTTCAAGGGAAAACCGTCGTCTTCCATGCAGAAGTCGATGTCTTTGGGAAGGTCGTTGAGTTGGGCATACAGTTCACAGAGGGCAAATCCGTTGTCAAATTTTCCAGCGATGACACCATCTGCCTGTTCCAGAGCAGCAATCAGTTGGATGTTTTCCAACACCTTGTTGTTGAGGTACCAGTGTCCGTCTTTGAAATCACAGATAAAGACGCTGTTCCTCACTCGCACCGAGCATCGGCCACAGCTGGATTCGAAATAGGAATCGTCTTGCCGGAGTCTTAAGAAAGGGGTTCCGTCATATTTCATGTATCTCGTGATGGCGTTGGGTTCCTCTACTTCGACCTCATAGTTGCCGGTCTGTAGGGCTGCTAATATTTTCTCTATTTCTTGTTTTTTCATACCTGCAAGATTTTATGTTGTCTTTCAAGCTGCTACAAAGATATCATTTTTTTAACCATGTACAAATGATGAAGAAAAATTCTCTTTCCTGAGTGGAACAGGAGAACGTTGATTACTGAAAAATAGCGGATATCTGAAGGGGCGGGTATAGATAACGACGGAATGAAATCATCTTCAAGTTTCATTCCGTCTGAGGGGGATCGATCTCTTTTTAATGAGGACAGGTCTGACGGACAAGCAAACATTTGTAGCGTGCCAGCGCTTCTACAAAATAATAGTCCGCATAGGTCAGCGGCACATCGATTTCATTCTCATGAGGGATACTGCCTGTGCTGTGCATGAGGAGAAAGTTGGCATTCTCTCCCAGGGGGGCACGGTAAGCAGGCGATGCCAGACTCTTCAACATCCTGACAGCGGTGTGGGTGTAGGATGGTTTGGCAGCCAGTTCGCCCAGTTCGAAGAGTGCGGAGCAGACTATCGCCGCTGCCGAGGCATCACGCGGTTCGTTTTTCCGGTCCATGAAATGTCTGGCATACGAATCTCCATCAGGAGCATAGCCTTCCTCTCCGGCATTGAAGTCCCACAGGGGAACGAGGTCCTTGGGCAGACGGGCTATGAAATAATCAGCAAAATGCTGTGCTGCCTCGAGATATTCCGGGCGGTGGGTCTCGCGGTACATCATGGTGTAACCATAAACAGCCCAGGCCTGTCCGCGGGCCCAACAAGAGTTGTCGCTGTATCCCTGGCAAGTCTGATGGTGGAGTGCCTGTCCGCTGTGTTCGTCGTAGTTGACGACATGGTAACTGCTATGGTCGGGGCGAAACTGGTTTTTCAATGTCGTGTTGGCATGGCGGATGGCCTTATCGAGATAAACCGGGTCTCCACTTGCCTTGGAAGCATAGCAGAGAAGTTCCAGATTCATCATATTGTCAATAATGACGGGGAAACTCCAGGAGTTGCCGTTCCATGCCCGGCGAGAGTTCCAGGATTCGATAGCCTGGATGGTGTCGTTGTAGCGGGTGGAGAGACTCTTGGCGCTCTCTATGAGAATATCCTTGTATTCCGGTTGGCTGGCAAGTCGTTCGGCATTGCCGTAACTGCAATACATCATGAACCCAATGTCATGGTTGCCTTTGAAATGCTGGATTTTCTTCAGAGGACGGGTCCATTCCTCAGCTTTGTCTTTCCAAGATGCATCGTTGGTCAGTTCGTAGATATACCACAAGGTACCAGGAAAAAATCCAGGTGTCCAGTCGTAGATGGAAGTGACGACGAGTTGTCCCTTTGCGTTGGTGGTCCGTGGATAATTTTTAGGTGTCGCCTTTCCTACTTTTGCCAGCATGAGTTCGGTCTGTGCGGCGGCAAATTCGGTGTTCTCTTTGACGAATTCCAGTTCCCTTTCTATTTTGGTTGCGCATCCTGTCAGGCAGAGCAGGACGAATGTCGAAAGAATCAAATTTTTCATATCAGATGGTAGATTTGTAGTGAGGAAGAATCAAGGCCGTGGTTACCGGTCTGTGTTCCTTTTCCTGTCATTCCTCTCCTGCTGTAAGGTTTTTATTTTCTGACAGATTCATGATAATCTTTTGGAAAGGGCTTTCCCGTCCACGCTTTTCTGGAAGTCCAGTCCTCAGCAGGAGCTGTCCAGAAAGGATGGTCGGCAGGAAGTCCCAAGGGGAGGAAACCGAGTGAGGTCATATAGAGACTGCCGTTGTTGGTGTAATAATCCGCCAGATTGGGTTGGTGACCTACGAAGCCCAGTTGCAGGAAACCTGCTTTATTGAAATTGCCATCGATACTGTACATACGTTTCATGACGGCTGTCAAGGCACAGCGCACCTGTCCGTAGCTGAGACTCTTGGGCAGTCCGTATTTCCATGCGGCGAGACCGAGCGACTGGAAGGCACCGAGGCGGTAGGTGATGGAGCGTCCAATGGCAGGATAGGTGCCTTCGGGGGATATCATACGTTCAAGAAGAACGTTGAAACGTTGCATGCGACGGAGGGCCAGTTCGAAATGGATGGATTTGTGGATGCCTTTCTTATCCAGTATTTCCAGCGATTCCACCATCATCGGATGCATCACATAAGAGTTGTAGTAATCGATGCCGACATCGGGGCCGTCGGAATACCAGCCGTCGCCGAGATACCATTCGTCGACTTTGTGGAGACTCACCTTGACGGTGAAGGCATCCCATTCTTCTCCGATGGAAGCGAGGAAGGACTCGATGACTACGCGGAAGAGCAGCCAGTTGTTGTAAGCCGGTTGTATGGAGCGGAGTCCTTTGAATTTTTCCACATATCTTTTTTTGGTAGTTGCGTCGAGCGGTTCCCAAAGTGCTTTTGGAGCGCGCATGAAACTTTGAGCCAGGTAGGCAGCGTCGCAGAGTATCTGATTTTCCCCTTTCCATTTCAGGTAGTCGGGGCTTTCCGGGTCAACGGCATTCCTGTAGCTGTCCAGGGCCCATTGTCTCAGTTGGCGGCGCATTTTCCCCTCTGCAGTATTGTCGTCCGGGAGACTCAGCCAGGGAGCGAGTCCCGCCATGAGACGGCCGAATGTTTCGAGATAAGCCACGTCCGCGTTACGGTATTCGGGCCAGTTGGGGCTCAGTTCGAGCACCATATTCTTCCGTAGTTGTCCCCGGCTCATGTTGCTCAGCACGGGTTCGGAGATTTGGTAAAGCAGACTGCACCAGTAGGCGCGGTCGTCTTGTGGGACCTGTTTCCTTCCCACTTCGGCTTGAAGGTGGAAACAAAGAGAAAATAAAATGAGGAGGGTGATGATTTTGTTTTTCATAGTTATCGGATTGTTTTGTACAAAGATAAGTAAGTGGCCGGAATTAATCTCTTATATCATGTCGATAATAAAAACAAAATGTAAAATTAATTTCGATTACCTACTTATAAAATAAAGGAACTGCTTGAAACTTATTTGAGCTCCCTGAGGAAAGGGATAAATAACAAGTTTCAAGCAGTTCTTTATAAGGTGTTTTCAGAAGCCGGTTCTGAGTGGTTCTTTAGAATTAACCCAACTTTGTCTTATAAGCCAAGGCGTACATGCGCATCTGCTTGACCATAGCCAGAAGACCGTTGCTCCGGGTCGGAGAAAGATGTTCGGTGAGACCAATCTTGTCGATAAAGTAAAGATCGGCATCGAGAATCTCCTGCGGGGTGTGGTCCGTCAGTACGTGTACGAGCAAAGAGACGATACCTTTCACGATGAGGGCATCGCTTTCAGCGCGGAAAGACAGAATGCCGTCTTTCTCGTCGCATACGAGCCATACACGGCTTTGACAGCCGTCGATGAGGTTCTGGTCGCTCTTGTCGCTTTCGGGAAGGGCCTCCTGTTCCTCACCCATGTCGATGAGCAACTGATAACGGTCCATCCAGTCATCCAATCCGACGAAGTCCTCAATGACTTCGTCCTGTAGTTCATTTATTGTCATAATTTTTCTGATATATCTGTATGGTTGTCCCCGAGATGGCCATCATCGGGATTTATTTTTCATTGCTGATTACTTCTACGATGGTCTGTCCCACTGCTTTCAACGTTTCCTTGGAGATATATTCCGGGGTATCGTTGACAGTATGCCAGGTAGGTCCGAAGCTGGCCTCTTGATTTTTGTGGTAAGGAATGATGTCCACCGTCGGAATGAGCGCAATTTCGTTCAAAGGCACATGGTCGTCGGTAGCCCAGGTGCCATCTTCGTTCAAGAAATACTGGCCTGCCCCTACACGCTGTGCCGCTCCCCACACTTTCTGGACAACGTGGGCTGCATAACGGAGAGAGAAGCCTTCATGATAGTAGGTGGCATTGGCGCCGCCCACCATGTCGAGCAAGATGCCGAAACGGGCGGTATAGCCGGATTCGTGAGGATGGCTGGCCCAATAGCGGGAACCGAGACACCAGTCGCTGCCATCATCGGGAGCCTGGTCCTGTGCCCAGTAAGGAGCACCGTAATCTTCCATATCGAAACAGATGAAGTCGACACCGACAGCCGGATTGATATCCTTCATGATGCGGGCGAGTTCAATCATCATGCCCACACCGCTGGCACCATCGTTGGCACCCATGACGGGTTTGCGGTGATTTTCCTTTTTCGGATCGTGGTCGGCCCAAGGTCGGCAGTCCCAGTGAGCGCCGATAAGTACACGTTCCTGGGCATCTGGTTTGTAGGATGCGATAATATTGCGGCAAGGGAGTTTCTTCTTGTCCCAACCGATGACGGTAGCCTTTTGTTCTGTCACTTCCAAGCCATAGGACTTGAATTTCTCAACGATGTAGTCACCACAGAGCTGATGTGCCTTGGATTCGGGCACACGTTCGCCAAAGTCACATTGAGTCTGGATGGAAGCGAAGGCAGAGTCTGCATTGAAAACCACCTGGCAGGTGGGCGCTTCTGTGTTCTCCGTTGTTTCTGTTTTTTCGTTTTCTCCGTTTTTCTTCTTGTCCTGGCAAGCGGTGGACAGCAAAGTGGCTGCCAGGCAAACTGAACAAAGGGTAATAATAGACTTTCTCATATAAATAGATTCTTTATGATTACAAATGTGCTGCGTTCTGTACTTCATTCATCACACGGGTGAAGTTTCCGCCCCATATTTTGCGGAGGTCCTCACGGCTGAGTCCTTCCTGGAGCAGGCGGGCGGTGAGATGGATGAAGTCCGAAGCATTGTGGATGCCGGGCACACCGCCATCGCCGTCAAAGTCGGAACCGATGCCAGTATGGTCGATACCTGCCACTTGGATGACGTGGAGGAGATGGCGTACGGCGTCGTCGATGGTTGCCCCTTCGTCTTCGCGGAGGAATCCTTCATAGAAGGTCACCTGTACCACACCGTTCTTTTCGGCCATGGCACGAAGCTGGTCGTCGGTGAGATTGCGGGGATGGTTGCAGCAGACGCGGGAGGAAGAATGGGAGCAGATGACGGGTACCTTGCTTTCTTTCATGACATCGTAGAAGGTTTCGTCGCCGGCATGGGAAAGGTCAATCATGATGCCGAGGCGGTTCATTTCTGCCACTACCTGGCGTCCGAAAGCGCTCAGACCGTGGTGCTCGTGCTGGGAGCGGCGGGCGGAATCGCAGATGTCGTTGTCGCCGTTGTGGCAGAGAGTGATATAAACTACACCCATATCCTTGTAGCGTTGCAGATTGGTGATATCCTTGCCGATGGCATATCCATTTTCGATACCCAGGACGATGGATTTCTTTCCTTCGAACTTATGCTGGTAGAGTTCCGCTACGGTGCGGGCCTGTTCCACCGAACCTTGGTTTTGAGCAATCTGTTCTTTGATTTGTCCCAAAATGGTGTCCGCCTTGCGGGTGGCTGCTTTCAGTTCCTCGTCGCTGCGGCCTTCCTGTGCGAGATAAGCCACCATGATGGAAGCGTCGAGACCGCCTTCTGTCATTTTGTGGAGATCGACGCAGACGTCCTCGTCACGGCGATGGAGTTCGGCTCCTTTTTCGTACATCATCGGGGTGTCACAATGCGAGTCGAGGGTCAGAATCTCCCGGTGAAGTTCGCGGGCCTGACGGAAATAATCGGATTCTTGTACGAAGTGGCGGAAGAGCGGCAGCATGCAGTCGTCGCCTTCCACGATATAGCATTCGGGATGCCATTGTACGCCGAAGATGCTCTTGTGCTCCGTACTCTCGATGGCTTCAATGACACCGTCGGCAGTGAAAGCCGTGGCACGGAAACGGGGACCGGGCTGGTCGACCGCCTGATGGTGGAAGGTATTGGCAGCAAAGGTCGTACCGAGGAGCCGGGCTATCAGTGATCCTTCCTCAGCCTTCACCCAATGGGTGGAGATGTGCCGGGGTGCATCCTGACTGTGTTTGATCAGTTTTGCGTCGGGTTTCTCAGCTGCCAAATCCTGATAGACACGGCCACCGAGGGCGGCGGCGATAACCTGGATGCCGCGGCAGATGCCGAAAATCGGAATGTTGCGGTCGGCAGCGAGCTGTGTGATGAGCAATTCGTATTGGTCGCGGCAAGGATTGATGCCGTGGAGTTGTGGCAGCGGGTCTTCTCCAAGATAGAGCGGATTGAGGTCCGCGCCTCCCGAAATCATCAAGCCGTCGATGCGGTCGAGCAAGGCCAGGATGCCTTCGCGGTCGGTCAACGGCGGCACAATCATGGGGATACCGCCCACAGCCTCAATGCTGCGGAAATATCCCTCTGCCAGTTCGCACCCCTTGTCGCCGAAATTTCCCAAAATAGCAATCACGGGACGGGCCTGGTGGTTGGGGAAATGGTTGGTAAGTGCTTTATATTCTGATTTGAAATCAAATGAATTCATGATATGTCAATTACTTTTCCTGTCTTCTGAAGAGAAGGAAAATACGGAGCTACAAAGATAGCTTATTTATATGAGATGAAAGGAGAAGAAAGAAAAAGAAGTAAGAAAGGGCTGTTCTGCCCTCTTTCTTACTTCCTTTTCTTTATCTTATTTATTTTCAGTGGCGAGTCTGATAATCTGCTCTATTTCTTCTGTCACTTCTGCGGCTACTGCACCATGAATGGCTGTGCCGGTCAGTACTTTCGCTTTCGGACAAATCTTCTTGAGGTCTTCCACACTGGTGCCCAGACCGCTTCCCTCGTTGGTGCAGTAAGGCACTATGGTCTTCCCTTCGAGATTGTATGTTTCCAGGAAGGTGCAGACGGCTTTAGGCATGGTGTTGCACCAGTTCGGATAGCCCAGGATGAGGGTGTCGTACTGGTCCATATTTTCCACCTTTCCGGTGATTTCGGGGCGGGCGTCGTTGTGCCATTCTTCTTTGGCAATTTCTACGACCTCCTTGTAAGCAAAAGGATAACCGCCCACCTTTTCGATATAGAACAAGTCGGTATCGATTTTTTCGGCGATTCTTCTTGCTACCACTTCCGTGTTACCCGGATTGCGGACTTCAAAGTGTCCGTTGACATAAGTCTCTCCTTTCAAAGAGAAATAAGCTGTCAGTATTTTTTCCATATCTGTATGTTTTTATTTCCCAACAAAGATATTGATTTTTGTTGAGTTGGGGGATGCGATGACGCACCTTTTAGAAATGGATACCGAAACCCAGGGAGCTGTGGTAGAAGTGTGGTGCACGGTCTTTGTCCATCAGCGGGGTGAGACCGAAACGCCCGATGAAACTCAGACAACCGTAGCCCGCCTGCACCATGAGATTGGCTCCCAATACGTTAGTGTTGGGATTGCTGCAAAGGGTGTGTTCGTGACCGTCGAATTTAACTTTGGACTTCATCGCGAACCGTATTTCGACTTCAGGACCAGCAGAGAAATAGAGGGGAGAGCCTTTGATGTTTTTCTGCCATTCGATACTCAACGGTACGCGGAAACTCCAGTAGCGCAACCAACTCTTCTGATAGTCAACGTCTTCGGGTGCCGGAGTCCAGACAACGTTGTCTTCCATCTTTTCCAATGCCGCATTGGTATCGAAGGTGTGGCGGGAGTAGGCGAATCCGATGGCCCAGGTCAGTCCCCAATGTCCCTGTCTGTCCAGTTGCATTTCGGAATTGAAGATGTTGAATCCCCAGTCAATGGATTTCCCGCTTTTTTCAGGATAACGGGAGGTGTAGCTCATGGCGCCAGAGCCACCGCGTCCGAAGGCAAAATAGAAGAAGGGATAGTTGGCGTCGAAATGGCTGGTACGCTTCTTGTTCGGGATGAAGGGCAGTACATCCAAAAAAGAGTTCTGCTCCTCGTCGAGATGATCCACAAAGACGCCGGAGAAAATCTCTTCTGTATGGGCTTGCTTCCCGTCCACCATCTCTTCATATATTTTCACCCGGAGATTCTTGTCTCCCTTTTTTATCACCAAGGTGTCCGCGTGTGTCTCCACAATGGCTCCCTTATTCTTGTTCACTTCATTTTGTCCGAAAGACAGAGCGGGTATCAGCAGAGTGATGCCCGTGGTCCAAAGCATTTTTCTAAAATCCATAATTTTCTCTTTTTATTTACGATATAATATTTTCATCAAACTCTTTTCCGACAGTGGTCCTTCTATATATACCAGCGTCGCCTTGTTGCTGCTGTTGCACTTGTAGAGAAGGTAACGATGGATGGAGGTGCTCTGTTTTTTGTAGGAAGGAAGTTGGTAATAGGCACTGCGTAGTACCCCGCTTTGCATGATTTCTTGTCGTTTTTCCAGTTTTACCGAAGAGGCGTCGTGGTTGAGTGCGTTGACAATTTCGTGACGGAAAGGAGTGACATCCTCGAAGACCAGACTCCTGTAGAGCGTCATGTTATAGGATTTCAGAATACTGCCGCTGAGGTTTACCATGGTGACCTGGGCATGGTTGCCATATTTTTCGAACAAGGTGGCAACCTCTAACCCCTTCTGGGCGAAACTTTCCAGAGAGGAGATTCCCAAGAGGAAAATGAAAAGTATTCTGATAGGTATAGAAAATAGATGGTTCATGGTATCCGGTTTATATATCCAATACAATTAGATCTTGCAATTCGTCGTCGTTGAATCCGATGTTGTCCAAGGCTTCCCGTGTCTTTTGTTTGATGAGTTCCGTGTCGGTGGAATAGTGTCCGTTGACCACTACGTAGTTTTCCGTTTCTGCCTGTGAGGTGTTCATGGTTTCATAGAGTGCCCAGCAGATGAAGAAGACAGCGGCGAAATTGGCGGCACGGTATCCCCAAGTTCTGATGAAGGCGAAGCGCGATGGCGGTTGTGCCTTGGGGTGTTCCTGATGCACCTCCCCATCGAAGTAGGCAAACATCGGACGGTAAACTTCCAGGTCTTTGGGAATATGCGGTTGATGGAAGAACTTTCTGATATCCTCCTCCTCTTTGCAAGAGGTTGCTCCCGCAAAATATTTTTCTAAGAGTTCGTCAATCTTCATTTTTGTTCCTCCTGTTCTTTTCTTGTACGATTTGTAAATAAATGTCTCTCACTTTTCTCCGTGCTCTCGAGAGATTGCTGCGTACGGCTTCGGGCTGGCAGCCTATGATTTCGGCAATCTCCTCGGTTTCATATCCTTCCACGTCTTTCATGCGGACAACGGACTGCTGCAAGGCGGGTAGGGTGGCTATGATTTCTTGAATCAGTCTTACTGAATCCTTGATTTCCAGCAGTCTTTCAGGGGTGGTGTATTCTATCCCGCTCTCCTCCCCGCTCTCTCTGGCCTCCGGTCTCCTTTTTCTCCATTGGTCAATAGACAGGTGGCGGACCAGTGTCGTGGAAAATGCCTCGATATTTTCACAGCGTTCCAGTTCCGCCCTGCGTTTCCACAGCCGGAGCAGAACTTCCTGTACGATATCTTCTGCATCTTCCCCGCTTCCGGTCAGTTTTTCCGCGTGGCGGAGCAATTTCGGTCGGAGGGGCAGCACCTTTATTTTGAATTTCTGGAGTTCCATTGATATAAGTAAGACGTATCACATTACGAAACGTGACATCAAAAGTAAAGTTTTTTCAAAAAATGTCAAAAAAAAAGAGATAAATTGGGGGATAATTGAAATCTTGAGGTCTGTTGGTTACTTAGGGGGCATTGTGACCATCGTTGGGAATGGTAAGCAGTAGTCCTACAAATCGGAGCTATAAAAAACGATATGGCGCACCGTCTTACTTTGAAGTAAGCGTTGCGCCATGTCTTTTGTGTTGTATCGTGTAATCAGATTTATTCGTGTCTGAGGAGCCGTTCTTCAGCCATCTTCTCATACTTGGTGCCGGGACGGCCGTAGTTGGCATAAGGATAGATGGAGATGCCACCACGGGGAGTGAAGAGACCCGTCACCTCGATGTATTTGGGATTCATCAGTCGGATGAGATCTTTCATGATGATGTTTACGCAGTCTTCATGGAAGGCACCGTGGTTGCGGAAACTGAAGAGATAAAGCTTGAGACTTTTACTTTCCACCATTTTTACGTCGGGCAGGTAGCTGATGCGGATTTCCGCAAAATCGGGCTGACCGGTAATCGGGCAGAGACTGGTGAATTCGGGGCAATTGAAACGTACCCAGTAATCGTTTCCGGGATGCTTGTTGTCGAAGGCTTCGAGCACTTCGGGAGCGTAGTCCTGCTTATATTCTGTTTTGCGGCCTAAGAGCGAAAGCTGGTCTTTTAATTCTGTCATAATCCTATTTTTTATTTTTCATTTCCAAAAACTTCTCGTAACCTTCATGGCGGAGTTTGCAAGCGGGACAATGACCGCAACCATCGCCGAGAATGCCGTTGTAACAAGTCAGGGTGCGGTTGCGGATGATGTCGAGCACGCCGAGTTCGTCGGCCAGTGCCCAAGTCTGAGCCTTGTCAATCCACATCAATGGTGTATGGATGATGAAGGTCTCGTCCATGGCGAGGTTGAGTGTCACGTTCAGTGACTTGATGAAGTTGTCGCGGCAGTCGGGATATCCGCTGAAGTCAGTCTGTGAAACACCGGTGACGAGATGATGGATGCCGAGTTCGCGGGCAAAGACGGCGGCTATGCTGAGAAAAAACAGGTTGCGTCCGGGAACGAAGGTATTGGGAACGCTGCCGGCAGGTTTCTCCTGGTCCATGACCATGGAGGTGTCGGTCAATGCGTTGTGTCCCAGGTTTCCGATAAAAGAGACATCCTTGACATGGAATTCGACGTCAGCTTCTCTGGCTATTTTTTCAGCGAGTTCCACTTCCAACTGATGTTTCTGACCGTAAATGAAACTTAGGGCGACTACTTTCTTGAATTCTCTTTTTGCCCAAAATAGGCAGGTGGTGGAATCCTGTCCACCGCTGAAAACCACTAATGCTGTATCGTGATTCATTGTAATATGTTTTGAAAAAAATCAATGATGATGAAAGTAATCTCTATCTTTTAGTAGGTTGTATCGTAGAGGGGGAATGTCCGGTCTGTTGGGGGTAGATAGAGATTATATTTCTTTTACTTTCCATATATTGTATGAGATATCGCGGTCGTATACGTCGCTGCCGTCTACACGCTTGACGAGATTGACCACACGAATGGTGACGGGGAGCATGATGACCTCGTAGAGCGATTTCAACGCTATCTGTATGCCCATCATCATCATTAACTCCTGCCAAGGAATGATTCCGGCAAAAGCGATGGGGAAAAAGATAAGAGAGTCGCCTGTCTCACCGACCAAGGTGGAGGCGATGGCACGCCAGGAAAAACCTTTTCCCTGACTGGCAATCTTCATTTTGCTCATGACGTAGGCGTTGAGGAAGGAACCTACGAGAAAGGCACTCAGACTGGCTGCGACAATGCGGGGGGCCATGCCGAAGACAAAATTGAAATGTTCGCCCTCGTGCCAGAATGGTGCGGCAGGGAGTTGCACAGCTATCATGCCCAAGGCCACGACAAAGAAGTTCATCAGGAAACCGCTCCAAATGATGAGACGCGCTTTCTTGAATCCCCAGACTTCGGCGATACAGTCGTTAATAATATATGAGATAGGAAAAACAATGACTCCCGCAGTGACGGTAAGTCCAAAAACTTGGATGACTTTCGTCTCCAAAAGATTGGCTGCAACCAGACATATATTGAACAATATGCCGAGCAGCATGAAAGGTACAGATACTTTATCCTTCATTCGTTCCTGTTTTTTACGTGGTTGATCTAGAATACACGACCGTTATTCACGGTATCGAATAGATTGGGCGCAAAGATAAATAAAAATTGATTACGATGACGTATTCCGGTGTTTTGGATAGATTGATTTGGAAAAATAGAAAATACGTTCCGTTATCTGTTTCCCATTGAAATGAAGGAGGAAAACAGACTGGTACAAGAGATATCCGACATTTGGTAATCGCCTGGTTCCTGAATTCTCCTCAGGTCGTCGGAAAATGCGGACTGTATCTTAATGTTTCGGTTGGTGTTTGAAATAGGCCCATCGGGGATCACCATTTTCCAAGAGAATGGTGCCACAGAAAGTGAACTGATGACGTTTCAAGAGATTTTGCAGGATGTGGTTGTCCTTGTGTGTGTCGATGCGCAACCGTTCGCATTGGGTGAAGGCAAACTGGAAGGCAGCTTCGGCTATGCCATGGTGACCGGCGCTGCCCGCTAAACGATGGATGACGCCGTAGGGTTCGTTGTCGGGCCATGCCCCGTCGTAGACAATGGCGTAAGTCGGGTCGGGGCCGGGCAGATAGGCAAAGGTGCCGACAATCTCCTCTTGTTCGAGGCAGACATAGGAACAGCCTGATTGGAGATCCTTCATTACATCCTCGGCAGTAGGGCGGTTGACCCACTGGTGGGGATTGCCGTTTTCCGCCATATAGAGACGGGCGCTTTCGAATATTTTTGTGACAGCCGGTAAGTCGTTGATGGTAGTTTTACGGATAGTCATGATATAGAGTCGTGAAAGAATGAAATGTGGAAACCACAAAAAAAGAACCCATTGGCATCAGTGTGCCAATAGGTTTTGGGGATTAGAAATCGTATTTCCGTTTAGGATTTTTAGGGAACCATCCCTTGCGAACACGTTCTTTCTGTTCAAATAATTCCAGGATAGACCATAGGGAAGAAAATCCTATGATGCCGAGCAGCGCACTCCAAAAAATGTTTTCAATGAGCAGCGCCCCTCCACCACACAAGATACCCGCTAAAAGAAATACCCACCAGAAACGTGTACCCGTGTAGTATTCGGTCTTGATAACGATGGGGTGGAACATTCCGATAATCAAGAAGGTCGCCAGTCCTAGCAACAAACCTTGCCAGTACAATTCCATTAGTATTCGCTTTTACGTCCTCTTCTACCCTTCAGAGCTTCGAGGCTTTCTTCTGGGTCGTCAACGATGATACCGGCAGCATTCATGCGTTCTAACAACGCTTTCATTTTGCGAGCGCCCACAGCCTCTTCGTCAGAAGGTAGCACGACAGGCACTTGGCGAGAAAAAGTCTGTTCGAGTGAAATCAAGGTCTCTGTAGAAACAACGCCAGGAATTTCCTGGATGTGGTTGTTGAGCAGAGCCATCAAGTGCTCGTTGTCGCGAGAGTAGAGTTTTACCAACATGGTGTAGGGACCGGTAGTGAAATGGCATTCAACGATTTCCTGGATTTTTTCCAATTCGTTAGCCACTTCCTTGTACATGGAACCACGTTCCAATTTGATACCCACATAAGTACAAGTGCTGTATCCGATTTGTTTCGGGTAAACATTATAGCCAGAGCCTGTGATGACTCCAGCTTCGGTAAGGCGCAAAACGCGCTGATGAATAGCTGCACGTGACACACCGCAAACCTCGGCTACGTCCTTGAAAGGTACTCGAGCGTCCTGGGTGATAATCTGTAAAATTTTTAAATCGAGAAGATCGACTTTTTTCATATCAGATGTCTTTAAGTATGTTTTTTTAAATGATGTGAGCAAAGATACGTATATTTTATACAATCTGATTATTTTCAAATTGAAAAAAATGATAATGTATAACTTATTTCTTTTTTTACATATTAATAAAGAGTCGTTTTGCACAAATTTGCTATCGGATGCGAAGCGGAAAGTTGACAATTGTAAAGATTGAGGGAATAATAACGAGTTATTTATGTCACTTCGTCAGATTATTCGTCTTCTCTTCTGCCCTGTCTGTTGCTGTAAATCCGGGAAGTGTGGTCCTGCCGTGTCATCCTTCTGGTCGGATTTGGGGACAAAGCATTTTACTTTTTGTCAGTTCACAAATAATATTTAATTTTGCGGATAGACTTATGCGTGTACTTTTAGTCAATACCTCCGAACATACGGGCGGAGCTTCGATAGCTGCCAAACGTTTGATGAAAGCTTTGAACCATAATGGTGTAGAGGCTCAGATGCTTGTGCGTGACCGTCTGACGGATCAGCCCGGAATTGTGGCTCTGCCGCCCAGTCCGCTAGTGAAGGCACGGTTCATTATGGAACGCGCCGAAATCTTCATTGCCAATCATTTCAGCAAGACCAATCTTTTTGCTATCGATCATGCGAGTCATGGTAACGATATCACCCGGCTTCAGGTTTTCAAAGAAGCGGATGTCATTCATTTACATTGGGTGAACCAAGGTATGCTTTCCCTTTCTGATGTGAGCAAGATTATGAAAAGCGGCAAACCCGTCGTGTGGACTCTCCACGATATGTGGGCTTGTACCGGGGTCTGTCACCAGGCGGATACTTGCGAAGGCTGGCTGAAAGGCTGTGGCCATTGTCCTTTGCTCAAAGGGGATTCGGCAAATGACCTCTCACACAAAACTTATTTGCGCAAACAACGGCTTTATCAGGAAGGGAACATTCAGTTTGTCACTTGTAGCGACTGGCTGGCAGACATTTGTCGTCGGGCTCCTCTTTTGAAGGGACAGTCGGTGGTGAGCATCCCCAATCCGATTGATACCGACCGTTTCAGTCCGGGTGACAAGGTTGCGGCCCGTCTGCGCCTTGGATTGCCTCTGGATAAGAAAGTGTTGCTCTTTGTGGCTTATAAGGCGACCGATAAAAATAAAGGTATTGACTATCTGCTCCAAGCTGTCGATATTTTACGTCAGCGTGACAGCAAACTGGCTGACCAGCTCTGTATGGTGCCGGTGGGACGTGAGGCGGAATCGCTGCGCCACCGGTTTGCGTGTGAAACTTTCCCCACAGAATATGTGAGTGACGAGGACACGATGCTCGATCTTTACAATGCCGCTGACGTGCTGACCATGCCTACTCTGATGGACAATCTACCTAATACCATTGTGGAAGCTATGGCTTGTGGTGTACCTTGTGTGGGATCAAACGTGGGAGGCCTGCCCCAGATGATTACGTCTGGAGTTGACGGTTATCTCGCCCGGCTACGTGATGCCGAGGATTTTGCAGAGGGAATTGTACAAGTGGCTTTCTCACCTGATTATTCACAAATGGCAGAGGCTGCCCGCCGCAAGGCCATCGAAGCTTATTCGGAAAACGCTGTAGCCCGACGCTTTATTGATATTTACAACCAAGTCAGATAATTTCAAACTATCTTATAAAACGAAAAATACGAAATGGAAGAACCTCCGCTAAAAATCACCGTCGCAACGGTAACCTATAATGCTGCAGAACTTATCAACCACACCATTTCCAGTGTGGAAGAACAGAATTATCCTTATGTAGAACACATTATTGTGGATGGTAACTCACAGGATGCCACCCTCGAATTTGTGCACCATTACCAGGAGCGCAATAGTGTGGCGTCTGTCCAGCATGAGGTGAGTTGTCTCAGCGAACCCGACCAGGGACTTTACGATGCTATGAACAAAGCTTTGGATATGGCAACGGGTGACTATATCGTCTTTCTCAATGCGGGAGATACTTTCCATAGTGTGGATACTTTGGCACAGATTGCCAAGGCTGCAGAAGAACTGAAATCGCAGAGCGGAGGCAAGGAACTGCCGGCTGTGGTCTATGGTGATACTCATCTGGTGGACAAGGAGGGCAACTTCCTGCGCCGCCGTCGTCTGACACCTCCCGAACGCCTTACCTGGCGTTCTTTCCGCAACGGCATGCTGGTATGTCACCAGGCTTTCTTTGCCCGCGTGGATTTGGCAAAGGAGAATCTCTATAATCTTTCTTACCGTTTTTCAGCCGATTTCGATTGGTGCATCCGTATCATGCACGAAGCGAAGCGTAGAAAACTGGAACTGTGCAACTCCCATATTGTGGTGTCTGACTATCTGAGCGAGGGTTTGACTACCCAAAATCATCAAGCCTCACTGCGGGAACGTTTCCGTATCATGACGAAACATTACGGCTGGCTGCCCACTGTATTCATGCATATATGGTTTGTGGTAAGAAGTCTGGTAAAAAAATAATAATGATAAATCAGTGGCAAAGAAACCGATAACAGAGAGTGAGGCCTACAACCGTGTGGCATCCCGTTGCGTGCAGCGGGAATATTGCCGTGCCGATTGGTATCGTAAACTGATGGAGGCTGGATTGACGGCTCAGCAAACCGAAGGGGTGCTCGACCGTCTGGAGGATGAAAAGTTTATAGACGAGGAACGTTATTCCCGTTCTTTTGTCCACGACAAACTGATGTACGACCGGTGGGGACGTATTAAGATTACTTATTCTTTGCGCCAAAAGGCCATTTCCAATGCGAATATAATGGCGGCGCTCGATACGATTAAGGAGGAAGAATACATTGATATATTGAAAGAAGTGCTCCGGCTGAAATCAAAGAGCATCAAGGCGGAAACGGATTACGAACATCGGCAGAAACTCGCCCGGTTTGCTGCGGGACGCGGTTTTGAACCCGGGCTTATTTTCAAAATATTGGATTTGGACGACGAATGAATCAATCGATAGAGACCTCCCGGTGTTTCTTCAGATTTGTTCCATAAAAATAAAAAAAACGGATGCAATCGAACGATGCATCCGTTTTTTTGGGTATGAACGAAAAGAGCCTAAGCTGTGGGGATTTTATTTAGAAATAACATCCTCGTCACCAGCCTGGGTGTTTTCGTAAGTATTGTTTTCGATTTTGACATTCTTCACATGTTCGAAGAGGAAGCGGTGGTTGTTCCAGTGGAAATGTGGATAGTCTGAATTCTGGATAATTTTGTTGTTACGGAATGTAAGGCCATCCAAAGATTTGGCATATACAATCGGTTTGTCGAAAGTTTCGAACACGTTGTTTTCAATGAAAACGCCCTTGCCTTCACCGCCATGGAAATATTTCTCTTGCTTGTCGAGCTGAGGAATTTCCGGATAAATGGAGATGATGGCGTTGGTAAATTGGAACATGTTGGTCAAAGCGTTGACAAAATGGTTGTTGCGGATGATGACTTCACGGCAGGCTCCGGTTTCGAACCAGCCGTTGCAGTCGCCACAGAGCAGAATCGCCGTACCTGAGGTATGGTCGAAGAGATTGTTTTCGACAACGGTACGTTTAGGAGTGCTGAAGAGAGAACCACGGGCACGGTTGTTGCGGATAATATTGTTGGCAAAGTAAACTTCGGGAGTCCATTCCAAATTTTCAACTCCGAAGTTTCCATTGGCAATGTCTTCGGGTACCGCTGCTTTGAAGGTTATTTTAAACTCTTTTGTTCCTTTGATTTCTTTTTGATTGTAAGGTTCGATGGCAGCCACTTCGTTGCTTTCTGTTATTTCCATGGTATTGGACTTGACAAATTGCACCTTGTCGCCTGCTCCGCCCCAATAGAAACCGTAGGATTGTCCATGCATGTAACGGCCGACAACTGTATGGTCATCAAGACGCTGGGTGATACGAAGATAAGTGCCGTGTATATTGATGGCGTCGTCCATCATTCCCTCATACAAGCCATTGACCGATTTGATTTTTCCCTTGCAGCCTGAAAAGTGTGTAGCGTCTGCCTGGGTCGTGAAGTAGCGTTGAGTGCCTTTCCGGAGTGCTACGCCGAAATGGTCAAGGGTAATATTTTCAGAATTTTGTGCCAAGAGTCCCATACCTTCTGCATAGTGTACGGTAACGTTGTCGAATTCCGTATTCTTACTGGTGGCGAGGAAAATACCCGGTGTAGGACGTCCGTAGCTGCGCAGGGCAACGACGGTGCCAGGTATCAGTTTCTCATTTCTCCATGGCGCTTTGATCACGTACGGTTCTACTTCCTTGACATTGCTGGTGCCCACACCGATATCGCTGGTCTGGTAAACAACGTGTTTGGTGTCTCCTTCGAAGGCGATGCCTGCACATGGTGTAACTTCCCATCCCATGCCGAAGGTGACGAGACGTCCATTGTTGATGCTATATTTCACGTCTTTGGACAATTCGTAAGTGATTTCTCCCTTCTGTACATCATTTTCCAAAACTTTGATCTGGGAAATCTGAGGGTTGCGGGAGTCGATTGAAAGGTTTTTGATGGTGCTGTTCTGACAATCTACCATCGCTAGTGGCAACATACGGCCGTGAGTATAGATGTTGGCACCATCACCATCGAGAGTAAAATTCTTCCAGCCTTCCAGGACGATGGCCACATTCTTGGGGTTGTCCTGGTCGTGGTTGGAAATATAATATTCTTTCTGGCTGCAATTTTCAGGATAAAAATCGTAGGAACCTTTGCCTAAGACAAAGCGGACCGGGCGTTTGCCGCTTTCCTGTTTTATCTGTTCCAGGGCCTTGGCCATGAGTGGAGCGGCATTGCGGGTGGAATCGGGCAAAATACCAAACTGAGTGGCGTAGTATACCTTCTCTCCGCAAGAAGAGAACATCAGCATAGCCAGCGTTGCGATAGATAACGTGAATTTGTTTTTCATTATGGTTCTTTTCTTATTAATATTCAATGTGAATTAAAAAGATACTATAAAACAGTATTTTCTGCAAAGATAGTAAATTCTTGTCAGTGATGTCGATTTTCTGTTAAACTCTATGTAGCTTCAGGGGGGATGAGAAAAGGTTA
>SAMEA104404103__coassemble_920_pt1 | contig 19471 bp, 6 predicted proteins | sample SAMEA104404103__metabat2_high_PE_061 | metagenome-assembled genome bin SAMEA104404103 (sample SAMEA104404103) | Balaenoptera acutorostrata | reverse complement strand
CAAGCAGAACAAGAGACGGATAAAAAATGGCGGGAGAAAGGAAGATAAATATTTTTAAACTGCATGAAGATATTTTTTTACCATTACTTAACCCCAGATTGACAGCGGGGGCGCGAATTCCTTTCCAATCGGCGTCTTATAAATTTCATGGGCCACACGGTGCGCTACCAATTTTCTTCAATTACTATTTGTTGATTACCGACCTGATAACACGGAAAATGGCCCAAAGAAGATGAAACATCAGACAAAAACAAAAAATCACGTCGTGATTTTAATTCGCCACGCCGTGATTTATTAAAATCACGACGTGATTTTATTACGCCACGACGTGATTTTAATAAACCACGACGTGATTTTACTTTTATACACGGTGTAGACAAAAAAAATGAAGGGATTATGGGAAAAACAAACAAGCAAACGGACAAGCGCCACAAAGGAAATATCCGGAGGCAGACCCTACACCGCGCGTTCTCCACGCGCTCCTCTACGCCAAAGAAGGCCGCCCCACCGGACGGCCTTCTTAATGTTTAATCGTAATAGTTTTATTACATCAGCGGAGTCGGCACTGTAGCGACTTCGTTTATCTGGTCTTCAGCAATACCCTTGTTGACATTGGTTTCAACTTCCGGGATATTGAAAATGAAGATAGGAGATTCTGCTGGCAGATCTTCATAAGTGACGTTCTTGTTGAAGTTGGCTCCCTTGCGTACCACCGGCTTCTTCAAGCGGAGAATATCCTGGAGAGAGAAGCCTTCGCCCCAAAGTTCGAGACGACGCTGTACCCATACTTCGTCAATGAAATCATTCAAACTGGCAGCCTTGCACTGGTAGTCGGCATCACGATAAGTTTTTACGAAACCTTCCAGTACAGCCTTACCTGCACCGACACCATTGGCACGACCCAGTGCCTCAGCTTTGATAAGCAGCATTTCCTCAGCTCTCATCAATGGCCAGTCCTGGGCATTGTTAGGATTGAAAGCCTCACCGGCTTCAGGGCCAAACTTCAAGTTGGTATAGTCCGGATAAGGGAAGCCGAGCACATTGTTGGCGATGAAGTCATTATTAATACCCCATGCATTGGTCAACAATGGAGAGTCGTGTGTTTCAGGATCAATCCACCAACCGCGGCGGACATCACCGGCACCCAGCTTAGCGTAAAGTGCGGAATTCACGCGCTTGAAGACAAAGGTCACACCTGTACCAGTAGTATAACCGTTACCGGTCAGAGAACAGAGGTGAGAAGGCCAGTTGATAATACCAGTCTGTACCACGTCGTTCTGTTCGGTGATGACGATACCCCACATCCAAGATTTGGCAGTAGCATCGTTGAAGGAAGGGACAGAGACCTCTTCCATGCTGTAAGGAACGGCGCCTGAAAGGGTGAGTGCCTGGTCTGCGTCAGCGGCAGCCTCCGCATATTGTCCCATCAACATATTGGCGCGGGCACGGAGACCATGAGCTACCGCAGCGGTAATCTGAGCCTTATCGGCAACTTCCACAGGATTTTTCTCCATGTTCACAATAGCCTGATCCAGATCCTCCATAATCATGGTGTATACATCTTTCACAGGTACACGGGGATTGTTGAAGCCCTTTTCGTCGGGAGTGTTCTCATCGACGATAGGAAGACCGAGCGCCTCCTCATGTCCGAGATAGGTGAACTGGAAATACTGGATCAGCTGCATATAGTCGTATGCACGGCTGGCAAGAGCCTGACCGATATAGTTCTGAGTCATGGCGTCACGATCGGCCTCCGGAATACTCAGCAGGACTTTCAGCACATCGTTGGCAGCCTTGATATGAGTATAATAAGTCTTCCACATGAAGTTCGGAGTGTGGGCGGTCGGAATACGGTCCTTGAAAGTCAATCCTGGGCTGAACCAGTTGTAACCGTGATCATCGGAAACCATATCCTGGCCGGAGCAATCGGTGAAGAGCGAGATGGCAGGGAACGCGAAATCGGTATGCATACCATTGTCGGTCCACTGTGTCATGATGGACTTCAAAGAGTTCATATCGCTCGCAATCTTGGACGGATCGTCGGCAACCACCTCTTTTTTCTGTTCGTCAGTAAGCACGTCGCCTTCGGGGAAGGTATCAATATCACAAGATGAAATCATCGCTGCTGCGGAAAGCAGCATCATATATTCTTTAAGCTTCATAATAGTGCAAATTTAGAAAGTTAATGAAATACCACCAGAGATAGTACGCATAGGTGAGTAAGTATCATTACCAGAATCTAAATAACCCCGGCGTGGATCCAAACCCTTGCGAGCAGAGAATACTGCAACATTATCAGCTGCGAAGTACAGACGTACAGAACTTGCCATATCTCTCAACCAGTGCTTTGGCAATGTGTAACCGAAAGTGATGTTGTTGATGCTCAGATAGTCGGAGCTGGTCATGAATCGGTCGGAAGCACGGTTAGGTGCAAACTTGTTGCCGAACTGGATCTTTGGAATATTGGAATTCATATTTTCAGGAGTCCAGGCCTTGAGGATATCCTTGTGCCAGTTGGTACCTGCGTCACCGGCTGAGGTAGCGCCGTGCATCAATTGTGCATAAGTGTTGTCGTAAACCTCACCGCCGAGCTGGTAAGCCATGTTGATGGCAAAATCAAAACCGTAAGCCTTGAGGTCGAGACCGATACCGCCGTATACCTTTGGAAGGATGTCGCCGGTAGCGTAACGAGTTGCCTTTGACCAGTCTTCTGTAGTTTCCTGACCGACAACATTATCGTTTTCGTCCTTCACGTCCTTATAATAGAGTGCATTACCTGTTTCCGGGTTCACACCTGCATACTTGCGGAGGTAACGCTGGTACATGGATTCACCTTCACGGTAGATACGGGAACCGTCAATCAATTCGCCTTCCAATTCAGGAGCCAATTCCTTGATTTCATTCTTGAAGTGAGTCAAGTTGAAATTAACGCCCAAGCTGAAGTTTTCCTGACGTACCAATTCTGCCCACATATCGAGTTCCACACCCTGGTTGACCATAGAACCTACGTTCACTGGCATGGTGCTGTAACCCATTGAAGAAGCTACCGGACGGTTGTAGAGCATATCGGAAGTCTTACGTCTGAAGTATTCCACGGTACCACCTAAGCGGTTGTCAAAGAGCTGGAAGTCGAAACCGGTATTGAAACTGTGGGAAGTTTCCCATGTCAAGTCCTTGTTACCCTTGTGAACGAGTGACACGGCAAACTGACCGTTGTTATTAACAACGCGGTACTGATCCTGATAAGGATAGAAATTTCGGACACCAGTCGCGTCGTTATCTAAATTATCATTACCCTGAACACCGTAGCTCATCTTGAACTTCAACATGTTGACCCAAAGCAAGTTGTCCATAAAGTGTTCTTTGTTCATCAACCAGCCACCGCCAACTGACCAGAAGTTACCCCAACGATTGTCTGGATGGAATCTTGAAGATGCATCGCGACGGAAGGAGACGGAACCGAAGTACTTGTTGTCGTAGTTGTACTGGGCACGAGCCAGGATACCCTGTGACATATAAGTATCGGTAGAAGAGATGACATTCGGCTTGTTGATCGCGTTGTCAATTTCGTTGACATTCGGATTGTAAAGTTTTTCCTTACTACCCCTCAAGCCCTGAGTCTTGTACTTGTAATGTTCGAAACCGGCCATGACATCAATATTGTGCTTGCCGAAAGTATTGCTGTATTCCAACAGATACTGCTGGTTGAGACCGTAAGAACGGCTGGTACCTACGTAGATGATACCACCAGTTTCGCCGGCATACTGACCGTAGTAAGCGTTGTACTTCGTATTGTAACGAGTGTTGTCAAGGTCATAACCCCAGTTGGCTGTGAACTTGAGTCCTTCGAAGATATCCAACTTGGCAAAAGCACGGGCACCGAGGACGTCGTATACATATTCCTGGTTGTCGAGAGCGACCATTGAGAGCGGGTTGGAATTACCCATAAATGGACGTCCCAAACCCGGATATTCACCGGCACCAAAGTCAGGAGTCTTGAAACCGTGATCGTCAATCAGAATGCTCTTGTCGGCATTGCGTACCCAAAGCGGATAAATAGGAGCCATCATATTGGCTACCCAGAAGATATTTCCACTGGAAGAACCTTCCTGGTCACGAGGTGACTGATTCTTGGTGTTGCTGTAAGAGAGATTCGTACCTACGCGCAAACGCTTGTTTACCTGATATTCTGTGTTGGCACGGGCACTGAAACGCTTCAGACCAGAGTTAGGAATGATACCGCTTTCGTCCAAGAAACCTGCAGAGAGATAATAGTTGGCACGGGCGCTGGCACCGCTGATGCGGACGTTGTATTCCTGACGGAGATTGCCCTTGTCGAAAATATCGTCATACCAGTTGTCTGGCTGCAACCAATACTTGTCCTGGTAGATGTTACCCACTGTTACCAGCGGATCAATCTTTCCATCGGGGGTAAACAAAGAGCTGGCACCGTTCAGATTGAAAATCGGATAAGCCAGAAGGCTCTCAGTCATGGCAGCTGCATCACCAGCCTTTGCCGCGTCACGGCCCATACTATTAAATACAGCCTGGTAGAAAGTTTCGTAATACTGCTGCGGACTGCTCATCACGTCGTAGTTAGGAATTGCACGGCGGTTCGTACCCCATTTGGCATCCACTTCAACTTTCGGCTTGCCGGTTTCAGAACCGCGCTTGGTAGTGATCAAGATGACACCATTCGCACCACGGGCACCATAAAGTGCATTGGAAGCAGCATCCTTCAAAACAGTCATCGTTGCGATATCCTGCGGGTTGATGGTTTCGATACCGCCATCAAAAGGAACACCGTCGACTACGAAAAGCGGATTGTTGCTGGCAGAGATAGAACCGACACCACGGATACGGATGTTCGCGCTGGCACCTGGAGCACCATTGGAACTGGTAATCTGCACACCGGCTACCTGACCGGAAAGGGCGTTGGTGACATTGGAAGTCTGACGTTCTGTGATTTTTTCACCCTTGATGGTTGCGGCAGAACCGGTGAAAGCAGATTTCTTAGCCTTACCGAAAGCGACCACCATCACTTCGTCGAGTGTCTCGGAAGAAAGCTGGAGCTGGATGGTCATGTTAGGCTTGATGGACAAAGCCTGGGTTTTCATTCCGATATATGAAATACGTAATTTCTTCGCGTCGGCAGGCAGATTCTTCAATACAAAGTTACCATTATCATCAGTAACCGTTCTAATTTTTGTGTTTTCAACAAATACAGAAGCCCCGATGATAGGAGTACCGTCTTCTTCTGAAGTAACTTTACCCGTCACTCTTTCAATCTGCGCGAAAGCCATCCCTACTCCTACGAATAGGCCGGCAGCGATTAGCATTATTTTTCTTCTCATAGAAATTCTAGATTAAAGGTTTGACAATAGCGTATAAGTCTTTTATAAAAGGTTACAGATGCAAATATATTATATTTTATTTACAATCCAAACGATATTCAAATATATTTTAATGAAAATAAATAAATATCCACTAAAATATGACATATAACATACTTTTGATAGATATTTACTAATAATACAGTTATTTAATCCCATGTATATCTTACATTCTGAAATGATTCGCTAAGAAAAGATAACATAAAGTAGAAAGAAAGGGAAGAGGCATCGCCATGAAACAATAAGCGGTAACATCCAACTGAAACGAGCCTACTCATATATATATTATATAGAGTCACTCCATGAAAGCGACCAGAAATCGTATCCATCCGAAACGAGCCGGCCTGTATAGAGTCAAATGAATAAAAGCGACCTGGAATCAGTATTATTCCAAGTCGCTTTTATAATGGCAGGGAAACATTCCACCCAATCACACTGAGGTATGCCAAGCTGACAATCTAAAAAAAAGGGATGCACCCGATGGATGCATCCCCTACACATTACTTTATATTTTAATATTTACTTAACGTAAACCTTCTTGGACTTACCGTTGACATACTTCACGATATTCCAACCCTTGACTGGGGCGTTAACACGCTGGCCACCCAATGTGTAAATACCTTCTACTTCTGCGTCGTCAGCATAGATGCTACCGATACCGGTTGCAATGTAAGCTTCCTTAGCGTCAGCGAGGAGCTGTTCGATAGCTTCCTGAACAGCTTCAGTGTCAACTGTAGATTCTTCATTCAATTCAACGTTGTCGTAAAGACCTTCAAGATTTGCCTTGAGGTCGTCGATCATCTCCTGAACCTTTTCACCCTTGAACTGGTCAGCCACGATAGCGTAGTTCTTCTGGATAGAATCGATAACAGCATCGAGTTCCTTCTGAACACCGGCGATATCCTTCTGGAGACGCTGGTAAGCAGCTTCGTTAGCTTCTACAGCAGCTTCGAATGCCTTCTGAGCAGCCTGAGCGTCCTTGAGGAGGTTAGCTACAGCAATCTTGACACCTTCAGTAGCAACAGTGCTTTCAGCATTGAGTTCCTTAGCTTCGTAAGCCTTCTTCACGTCAGCAACCATCTTGTCGAGCTGAGCCTGGAGGTCAGCAACAGCCTTGTCGAACTGAGCAGCTACGTCCTTGCAATCCTTAGCAAGACTAGCCTTGGCAGCGTCGAGCTGAGCCTGAGCGTCAGCGATAGCAGCGTTCAAACGTTTGTTAGCAGCTTCGTTAGCAGCCAACTTAGCCTGTTCTGCTTCGAATGCCTTCTGAGCGACAGCAGCGTCGTTGAGTACCTTTTCAACACCAGCCTTGACAGCAGCAGCGTCGATCTTGCTTTCTGCAGTAAGTTCCTTAGCGTCGTAAGCCTTCTTCACTTCAGCCTTCATAGCATCCACCTGAGCCTGGAGTTCAGCAACAGCCTTATCAAACTGAGCAGCTACGTCCTTATAGTCTCTTGCGATAGTTGACTTAGCAGCGTCGAGATTCATCTGAACGAGAGCGATTTCGCTGTTCAAACGATTGTAAGCAGCTTCGTTAGCAGAGAGCTTGGCCTGTTCTTCGTCGAATGCCTTCTGAGCAGCCTTAGCATCTTCTACCACCTTATTCATTGCAGCCTGTACGTCAGCTACCTCTACCTTAGATTCAGCAGTGAGTTCCTTAGCATCGTATGCCTTCTTCACTTCTGCCTTCTTAGCAGCGAGAGCAACATTCACCTCTTCGAATGCAGCGTCGAACTGAGCGGCTACATCCTTGCAATCTCTTGCAACATTAGCCTTAGCTTCAGCAATCTGCTTTTCAACACCTGCAAGAACACCGTTCAAACGGTCGAATGCAGCCTGATTAGCAGCCAACTTAGCCTGTTCAACTTCGTAAGCCTTCTGAGCTTCCTGAGCCTTAGCTACCAATTCAGCGATTTCAGCCTTGACAGCAGCAGCGTCTACTGTAGATTCAGCAGTGAGTTCCTTCTTGTCATAAAGAGCCTTGAGGTCCTTCACCATACCTTCAACCTTCTTACCCAAGTTGAAGAAATCCATCTTATAGCTATCAGCAACAGCCTTGCATTCTGTAGCTACCTGGATTTCTGCCTTGTCAACTTCTGTCTGGAGAGCTTCGAGTTCAGCACTCAACTTAGCATAAGCAGCTTCATTAGCAGCGAGCTTTGCCTGCTCGTCGTCGTAAGCCTTCTGGGCAGCCTGAGCGTCAGTTACCATCTTAGCGATAGCTTCGCTGAGCGCCTTAGTGTCGACTACAGATTCAGCATTCAATGCCACTTCGTCATAAGCCTTCTTCACTTCAGCCTTCTTAGCTTCTACCTGAGCCTGGAGAGCAGCAGCAGTTTCTTCGAACTGAGCAGCAACATTCTTGCATTCCTCAGCTACAGTCTTGTTAGCAGCATCGAGTTCAGCCTGAACGCCAGCGAGCTGTTCGTTCAACTTCTTATAAGCAGCTTCGTTAGCAGCCTTCTTATTCTTATCAGCTACGAAATCAGCCTGTGCCTTGTCGGCAGCCTTCTGATATTCTTCAACGAGAGCCTGGATTTCAGCAGCGTCCTTCAACAAAGTTTCCTTTTCAGCAGCGATGGTGAGATCCTTTACAGAAGCTGCCAACTTCTTTTCCAAAGCAGCAACGCGGTCTACGATAGCCTTTTTCTGAGCATTTTCAGCAGCCAACCATGCTTCCTTTACGTCTGCACAGTTTTCAGTGATGTGCTTTTCTGCAGCTTCCAAAGCCTTCTTCAATTCAGCGATCTTATTTTCTACTGCCACCTTGTCGCCTGTCAAGTTCTTTACATTGACTTTGACAACAGCCGCAGTAGGATAAGAAGCACCAGTTCCATCAGCCATTACGATGTTGTCGATAACAACTTCGCCACCTTCAGCATTGAAATCCTTAGCGGCATTCACCTTAAAGCTGAACAAATTGGAATTTTCGATACCATTGATCTTCCAACCTGACATACTGTGCAAAACTACAGAAATCTTATTTCCGTGTTCCTTGCAAATAAAGTCGTGATTAGGAATACGGCTACTCTTAATGAAAACGAAATCACCATCTTCGTCCTTATCCATTGTCAAACCTTGTGGCAAATGGAGATCGAACTGCAAACTGGTAACGATGTTGCGGTTATCAAGAGCAACACCGATAGTGGCACTTTCACCATTATAAATAGAAACAGCTTCCTGTTCACCAACCAAGGTACCCATAAGAGGTCTTACTGCATAAGCGAACTCTTTGCCCTTGAGCTGGTCTTCAAAAGGTTTTACCTTACCAGTAGCATCAGACATGGCAATAGAATGCAACTTGATATCCTTATTGTCCATATCCAGGAAATTCTCATCGACCTTCAAGATCAACTGAGCAATTTCACCCTTACCTTCACCCTGAGCATTATTTTTGATAGTTTTGACCTGGCTTGGGAAAATCGTAATGACATATTCTCCTGGGACACCGGCCTTCGGGTCAATGGTCAGTTTATGATGCTTAGTAAGACGAGTTCTGTTGGCTACAAACTTATTCTCCTTATTAGGTTCATCAAATGTGATACCCTTAGGAAGAACAATATTGAAATTCATACCCGCTACTTCAGTGGCACCATTATCCAAGACCAAAGAGAATGTATTCTCCTGACCTAGTACGATATCGCCAGCATCCAAATAGAGCACACTACTCTGCTTTCCCTGCGCGAACGCATTCGTCAAACCGAACAACATCAACATGCAGATCAAGGAAAATTTGGAAGCCAAGCAACGAACTAATGTAAGTTTATTTGCTTTCATATTCTTTTAGTTTTTTAAGTTTCTTAAGCCTTGCTGTATTAAATGGAGCAAACGCAACAAGATAACTAATGTATTAGATTTGAAAAAGAAGGCGTGACTTACGCCTGCGTGCCGCCACGCCTTCTTATTAATATCTTGAAGTGAATTTCAGTTTACTTCTTGATAACTTTCTTGACAGAGCCGTCACTCATCTTGATGATGTTGACACCCTTCTTCAAGTTGTTCATCAACTGACCACCAATGTTATAAACCTTGCTCTTCAATTCCTGAGTCAATGTTACAGTACCGACACCGGTTGCCTCACCACCATTCAAGCTGTTCAGATGGTAAACGCGAGCGGCTGGGTCAGCAAACATAACGTTAGAAACTTCAATGCCTTCACCGTTGTAGCTGTGACTTACTTCTACATCCAAGTAGAGGACTGCACCTTCGCCACCAACGAGTTCGTCATTATTGATAGAAGAAACGATAACACGATGTACACCGTTGCCCATATCTGCTGAGTTGATGTCGTGGCTACCTGCACGGCTACCCAAACTTTCGTTCATCAAAGTTACACCTGCTGGCAACTTGATATCCATCTGACCACCAACATAGCTAGTGCTATTGTTCAAATTGATGGCGATGCGACGAGTAGTACCTTCACCTTCTACAGACAATGCGATGTTGTCGTTCTGACGAGCCTGCATTGACAATGGATGAGCAAACAAAGCAGCCTTAGCACCAACGCCACGAATGATATTGGTTACCTTGACAACGTCACCAATGTTCACCTGATCATCACCGTATACATTGCAACGAGCAAATTCACGTTTCAATTCTACAGTTGTCAATTCGACTTGTTCAGAAAGAACATAGTTCAAAACAGCCATGTAGTCGTTTGCCAAGATGCTGCCGTCGTTATCAACGTCACCTGGGAGAATCTTATGATCAGCAATCTGATCCTTCAAGGTCTGAGTTTCAGCATCGAGTTTCTTCAACTGTTCGAAGCAGTTCTTGTAAGATTCCAGATAATCCGGCTGAGTCCAACCAACCAATTTTCCTTCAATATCGTGCTGTGTCCACTTATTGTAAAATGCCTGATCATGGAATTCTTTCAGTGCACCATACAATTTGTCCAATCTCTGTTTTTCGGCGCCATGAGCCTCCTGGTCTTCATCAATCAAACTCCAACCTTCTGCAACATTTTCAAGTTGAACAGAAGCAGCAAGATTCTTATAGAGATGATGGAACTCGTTGTTTGCAGCAGTCTTCTCCAAGTCATCAATCTGACTCTTAATATCATATTCAAACGTAGCATCGGCAGTATAGAATTCTGTAATCGCTACGCCTTCCTTATACTGAGCTGCTTCAAGTATTGCTTGTTCAGGAGCTACATAATAGTCCATGATGTACTGATACTCCCAAGAATAATCATACTGATAATCAGTTACACTCTTGTAGTCCTTGATTTCGCCATATACAGTCTCCAATCTATTAACAAGACCTGTCAATTCCTTCTGGAGTCCGTCTACTACATGGATATGAGTCTGATATTTAGCCTGGAGATCATTGACAGCCACAGTTACATCGTCGAGATTGCCCTGAGTTTCGCCAATCATGTACTTCAAGTTCTTTTCAAGCAATGAGAAATTACCTGCGTATTCCTTGTAAGTACTTTCAACATCAGCAATCTGAACCTTCACCTGTTCGAACTGACCTTCATACTGTGCCTTGACTGGAGAATAAACTTCACCCAACTTAGCAGCCAACTGGTCGCGGCTTGCATTCAATTCCTGGATAGATTTTTCCAATTCAGCCTTCAAAGCATTCACGCCCTGCTGACCCTTATCATATCCGTTGCGGATATCCTGGAGACAAGTAGCGATGTCCTTCTGTAAATCGATGTAATGCTGGTGGAGATCCTTAACATCAGCAGCCTTTGTATTATAACGTGCTTCGAGCTCAGCGATACGCTTAGAGAAACCAGTGTAATCGAAATCACCCTTTTCAGCAACAGCAGTGTTGACTTCTTGCTTCAACTTCTTGATTTCACGGTCAAGAGCGGCCTTCTGCAAACCATCTGCTTGAGAAGCAAAGTTCACAGTGACATTAGCATAAACTGCTTCCAAATCATTCTTAGCCACATCGAGATCGCCAGGAGCAATGAATACAGAACCCCAAAGTTGTGCATTGTCAATATACTGACGTTTCTGCTGCTGTCCTTCTTCATAAGCGCTGACAGTCTTCAACCAATTAGATTCCAAAGCAATCATGTAAGGCTTGACGTATGCCTTCAAATCTTCATAAGCAGCATCGATAGCTTTGTAGTTAGCCATGAATACTAATTCGCCCTCACCATTCAAGCCTTCAACCAACAACTTGTAGTTGGCATCACTCTGACGGGTCTGAACGCAAAGTTTTTCAGCACTCAGATAGATTGCATGAACATTAGTGTAAGCCTGTTCAGCTGCAGATACATAAGCATTCAGATTACCATAATTCAAGTTGTAGAGAGCATCATCCTTCACAGGAACGAAGTTATCGTTATAGGCTTGATTATAACTATTAATATAATAGTCGTATTGGTTGTTATTGATTGGATAATTGAATCCAGCCAAAGCTTTTTTATCTGCAGTAAACTTACCTTCGTATTCGTCTACAGTGACCGTCCATTCAGCAACAACATTTAAATCAAGTTGTTCACCGAGATAGTTGTCTACAAATGTAGTTGCAAGATTGTCAAGATACTTAGCATCATCCAAAGTCAATACATAGTCTTCCTCTGCTAAAGAAGCATCGGTAACCTTTTCCATTTTGACGAGAAGATCCTTGGCACCATTGACGTTCTCACGGAGTTCGCTATAAGCTTTGTCCTTTACAGACTGATGGTAGGTTGCAATTTTACCATCGTATATAGACAACTGCCCCTCTGCATAAGCATGAGCGGCGCCCAACAACGTCTTAGCACCCTTGACATCCTTACCATCACCAAGAACAGCCTTGGTTCTCAATTCATTGATAACCTTAGTAACTTCACCAGTCAAAGCCACAGCAGCTTCCCAACTAGCTTCACTTGGATATTCGAAGACTTCGTTAGGATGTTCTTTCAACCATTCAGTATAATCTGCATTGAACTTAGCCTTTTCTTCAGTAATCTTCTGCATGTATGGATACAAATCGACACCTGCAGTAAGCACAGCCAAGTCGTTGCGAAGGGCAACATTCTGAACATTGTTATAAAGGTTGATGGTCTTAGCACCTTCCTTATAAACTGTCAAGGCCTCGTCGTATTCCGCATTAATTTTGTTAGAATACTCTGTATTTGCCTTATCAACAGCCTGGTCGTATCCCTCCTGCTGTTGTTGCAAAATAGAAGCAACAGCCTGAGAAATAGCATTATATTTGTTCTGCAAAGCTGCAGCATTATCGTCACACAAACCTGCTGCCAAATCATTAGTCACCTTGACATCCAAGCTATCAAGAGCCTTCTGCTGATCGGTCAATTTCTGCAAGAAGCCATCACGTTCCGGAGTCTTATCGGATGTAGAAATCTTCAAATAAGCAGCATCCCATTCTGCGTGAACACGCTTAGAATACTTGTCTCCTACCAAAGCAATGTAAGCAACCTTGTTGTTGTTGGCATCTACAGGAACATTATTGACATCCAATCTGCACTGAGCCAAAGAAGCCAAGTGTCCAGCCTTGTCGTCAACCATGGTGCGGCCCTTATAGGACTTTTCTACAGCAGCTACAATATCACCATACTTCGTAGACAGGGCAGTCAATGCGTCGGTGTAATGCTTCTTAGCATCTGCATAAACGGGCTCAGCACCATAAATCTTATTTAATGCAGCAACAGCGTTGGCATTATAAGTATTCATGTTGACATAGTCAGCACTCTTCTTGACACCACAATCATTGTTTGATGGAGTCTTATCGCCATCGTATGCAAAACGGTTGGCAGCACAAGCCTTAGCCTGAGCTACATAGCCGTCAGCCTTCTTCTGCAAATCAGCACAAGTCTTACTATATGCTTCTTCTCTCTTATCCTTAGAAACAACCTTACCATTATCCCAGTCGTTTACCAAGTTCTCGGCAGTCTTACTAGCTTTAGCAGCCTTATAGAGATTGTCGTAAGCATCCTTGACTTCCTTATGCAATTTATCGAATTCAGCCTTGCGGTCGGCATCCTTATATTCTGACAAGATAGAAGCGATGGTATTCTTGAGAACTGTCAAATCTCCCTTAGCAGCATTCAATGCATTCCACTTGGCTGTGTTAGCCTGGACATGAGCAATTCTTGCACTAACCTTAGTGTTAAGTTCAGAGATATCAACACTGACTTTATTCAAATCAGTCTTAATCTGGTCGAGAACAGCAGAAGCTTCAGCAGAATTGTCCTTTACAATAGGATCTGTATCACCGCTCTTCTTATAAACTTCAACCTTCTTGTCTAATTCACCAATCTGACCTTGATAAGTCTTCAACGTGTTTTCGTAATCTTCCTTATTGTTGCCTACGGTACCCTCGCCGAGCAAAGTTTTCAAAGCCTCAGCCTGAGCATTTACTTCAGCAATCTGATTTACAGCTTCGTCACGCAGCTTGCGGGCAGTGTCCAACTTGATGTCACCCAATGCAGAAGCCTTGTCGGCCTCGAAGGTCTTTTCAGTAGCATCAATAGCCTGACTAGCATAAGAGACAGCGTTCAAAGCTTCCATGTGCTTCTTGTTGGCCTGCTTGCAAGCAGCAGCCAAAGCTTCGTCAGCCTTGTTGATATTGCCCTGGAATTCCTTCACCTTATCATCGTAAGTCTTGCCTGGTTCTGCCACTACAGGCACACTGCCATAACCACTGATGGTCTTTTCGAGTTTAGTCAAAGAAGCCTTGTCTGCAGCAACCAACTTGTAAAGCTTTTCGTATTGGTCGCGGCTAGTCTTTGCGTAAGTCTTATAGTTACCTAACAAATCAGCGACTTCCTTCTTTTCTGCATCAGAAAGTGCAGTGTAGGTATCCTTAGAATTGTAAGCACCACCGACTTCGCACAAATGAGCCTTGCGAAGTTCAGCAATCTTAGCATCAACATCATTCAAGTTGTTATGATCGACAGCCTTGTAAACTACAGTCTTGCCATCCTTCACCTCATAACCAGCAACGACCTTCTTAGCTGCTTCGATATCCTTATCAAACTGAGCGAATGCAGCCAACAAGTCGTTCCAAGCAGCCTTGTTGTTGAAATCGGCATCGGCCTTAGAACCAAATGCCTTGACAGCCTTCTCTACATTATTTACAAGGTTTGAATAATTCTTCGTATGTACCAGATACTTTTCATTATCAGCATTGATCAAATTCAACAAATAGTCAATCCTGGTCTGCAATCCGGCTCTTTCATTTTCGTATACAGATTCCTTAGTAATACCGTTCAATACGTCCTGGAGTCTGAGCTGAACATCCGCAACAAGATCCTTGTAAGCATTGAATTCCTTATAATACAAACCGTCCTTGCTGTCGCCGATATATTCCTTGACCACAGCCTTGATACCGTTTTCTGCATCCTTCACCTTCTGATCGAGTGCAGATTGGTTCTTCAAAGCCTCATCGTGGCGGCCTTCGCCAGTTTTGGGATTGAAGGCATTACCCAACATTTCGTTGAAAGCGACATTGGAAACAAAGTCGTATGCCTTAGCCAACTTATCGTTAGCCTCCTTCTGCATAGCTTCATATACATTCTTGTCTGCACCAGCATTTGCCTTCATCTCGTCGGCAAACTGTTTTTGTGCAGCCATGTAAGCTTCCGTAACTGCCTTGCGAGCCTTTACAACAGCATTGTAGGCATCGTCGTTAGCCTTATCTGTATCAATTCTACCCTGCAATTCTTTCAACTGTTTCTGCCAATCCTTGAGATAGCCATCCAGTTTACTCTTTTCAAAATCGGAAGTATAGCTTTCTGACTGATATTTTTCTACATCAGCAAACTTTGCCTGAATGTCAGCCTGAACCTTTTTGAATTCTTTTTTACGAGGACTAGTCTCAGCTGCATAGTAATCAGCGCCATCATACCAATTAACACTTTCAACAGCCTTATTGGCAGCATCCAATACCAGAAGAGCATCTTCATGCACCTTGAAGTTGTCAGCAGCCTTGTTCACCTTAGCCTTCTGAGCATCAATCTGCGTCCAAAGTTTAGATTCGTTCAATGGCTTCCAAAGTTCAAAGTCAGCATAAACGTTATAACCTTCAATGTCGTCAGTAGCATTGATGACTCTAAGAATATCGTTACTTATTTTTGAACATTCTTCTGAAAGCGTCTTAGAATCCAAAGGACCGACCTTCTTCAAGTTACCAAAATCAAGCAATGCCTTATCGCTCAACTTTTCACCATTAGATTTGAAATCGTAAATCAAATCAAGTTGGAACTTACCAACAGAGAAACTACCACCATCACGGCTGGTAACAGCAATGACAAGATCACCCTTTTTCTCCAAGTTCACTTCGATGGTACCTGCCAATGTAGAAGCGTCCACCGTGCATTCAACGCCATTAACTTCAATCTTAGCATTTTTATGTCCCTGTCCTACACTGAAGGTATATTTACCTGGCAAGAGGTTTTTAACAGTTTGATTCAACGGAGCACCAAATGGTGAATTGAAAACACCACTAGCATCGAGAGTCACACCCTTACCTTGTTCTGCCCACTGATCGACGCCGACTTTCAGCTGATCAGAAATGTTCGCATCCGCAAAGGCTACCATTGGAGCCGACATTGCGACTAGAGATAACAGTAGATTCTTTTTCATACTTTTACATTTTAGTTATTAAGGTTATTAATTTTTAGTTTCTCACCTTCCCTACTACTTATAACATAGGGATTTTTAAGTTCTCATAAACGGGTCTAATAAAAGAGGTGTTTCAAGGGACATTTTTCCATCAAAATAGTACCATGAAAAGGTCTTAAATCGCTCACTTTATGTGAACTACCAACAAAGGCTACTCGCAAATGTAGGATATAAAAAAATATAGACACTAAAATATCTCGCCGGTTTCGTGAAATTGCCGGATATTTTCGTGAATTATAAATTTACATTCTATAAATATGTTTTAAAAAAGTTTTTTTAAAAATTCCCTTATCCTTTTTCTGCCTTGAAACGGGCAATAAGATTCTGCAATGCCGCTTGCGAGACGTGCAGGGAAATACTTTTTCCTTCATCATTTGTGAGCATGGCCACTTGTTTCATTACATTGACATGAAATACTTTACGTATATTAATAATGTACTTCCTGCCGATACGGACCAAGAAATTCTTGTCCTTACATACCTCCTGGATGGAGGTTTCCAACGATGACAATCCGAAAGGCACCATGAAATGAGCTTCTGAGGCATAATAAACATGTGTATAATGATCATCAGCCTCCAAGTAAACCACTTGATCAAGGTCGACAACGAAAAGTTCACCGTAATCACTCAGACATAAATTCATCTCTCTGAAATTTTTCTACGTGCTTCATCGGAAATAAAGCCTGGTTAGTATTAGTTAGATTTTTTTACATTGGGATTATTTTACAAACTTGACGTTGCAAATATAGTCCTTAGTTCCATCTCAGTTCTCCGCAAAGGCTGCCAATACGTGAAACACCACAAATATTACGCGAAATGGGAATGCCGATACAAAACGAATAAAAAGGCAGTTCTATTCCTTATTATCCTCTTTCACCTTCTCCATAAGATTCCGGAGGGCTGTTTTAGATACATGAAGCACATGGTGCTGCCCCTGGACACAGGTAAGCATCACTTCCTGCTTGAGGACATTGATATAGAATACTTTTTTCAGATTCACTATATAACTGCGCCCCACACGGACAAGATGATTGTTCCCGCCACACAAAACCGCGATTTCCTCTTCCAGACAAGCCAGTCCGAAAGGAATCATAAAGTGTGCATTCGTATCATAATAAACATGAGCATAATGATCGTCCGCTTGAAAAAAACAAACGTGATCCAAATCAACAACAAATAATTCACCACTCGCTCCTAAACACAAATTCATTATCAGAATAATTAAAAATCAACAATATGCGATAAAAATGCATCTTTACTCGTATATAAATTCCAAAACTCAACGATTGGAAGTCCAGAGATTGCAACATAGACGTTGGTCCCTTTATACGAGGGAACCCGCATCTATATTGGGGTCATGTATGGCTTGCAGGCTATCAAGTTCCGGATACGCAATATTCCTGAACGGAAGCGCCCTGCTCATACCCTAGTTGCTTTGTATTAGCATTTGCGTATGTAAAGCTACACAAAACTTTCAGCATTCAGTTTTTTAATGACGTAAAATGTCACACAAATCGAAAAGGTGAGAGGAATTTAGGTTTTTTACCTAAAAAAACACAACATATTACAAAAATCCCATCTCATACGCTTATTCTGGCAGATACCCCAAAGACCTTCCGACTGACTGTCCACTCTCTATAATGATGTCAGGCTGGGGCCTCTGTGCAGCCCCGGTTTTCATATTAAGATTCATAGTTTCTCGGGATTTCATGACAAACCACTACACTCCCCGCGCACTCTCAAGACAACTGGGACCAAGCGCCGGCAGAACCCGGCTGCCACCCTGTCTTGAACATAGTAAAGGCGTGGAATCTTTAACTCATTATCAACTGTGGCTCTGGACTGCCTCTCGTATATAATAAGCAAAGCCCACGCCAATTGATATATTATTTGAAATAATGTACCATCAACGTGGGCGTTTCTTGCTCCTTATCCATACGAAAGAATTGTCCAGATTCCAGTTGGGATAAATTAGCTAAACGCCCTTTTCTATAATATGCGTGCCCAATGTCGGCATTGGACTATGCAAATCTAAGTAAAAAGCGCCAACTGAACAAGAAAACTTATCAAGATTGATTCCAATCTTTGAATATACTTGATTTCGGACAATTGACAGCAGAAGGCTCGAAGTAAACACCAAAACTGAAAATTCACTCAAATACGACCTGCAACATCTTATTTCATATTTATGATGAAGGAGAACCGGTTCCTGTCAGCATCCCAATGACCGCCAGCTGCCTGGAGCCATAAACGACTGGCTGACGAACCACCCGCATTTCCTACGATATATAAGGAGTGCCGATTGAGCATATTTCTATCACCCTCCTATATTTTTTATGAAATTATTTGCAACACGTATGTATATTGACAGTTCTATTCATTGCTTTTTTTGTACAACAACGCTCTCTGACTATCGCCCTATCTGAACCTGTTCTACAGCATCTCATAATTTGTGAATCCGTACCAACAGGCGATTCTGCACGTGGCACCTGTATTCCAGAAAATCGGCACCGTTTTCTGAGAATATTAAATATCCATTAACAATAAGTGCAAAGTAAGGTATTTTGTCTGAAAAAAATACCTATAAAATCATGAATAATCTTCTATTCCGACGATTTATGCAAAAATAGTATCGGTTGGCAGACGGATATCAACCGGATATTCAACCGGAACGCACGGGGCAGGCTACCACAAACAGTCCGACAGCAATAAAAATTCTATTCTCCGTAAAAGAAAGAAGGATGCCTCTACAAAAACATAAACGTGTCCCTCCACTTGTCGCCAGAATTTTCACAAAACGGCGGGCTGTAATTACGAAGTCAAAACTTGTAATCACAAAACGCGGTTCCGCATAACGAACTAGTTGAATAAGGAGGGCAAAAGAAGGGCTTTGTTCCGTACCGCAACGGAGTTAAATACCTCAGCCCCTCCTCGCCTATCCTTATAAGAGGAGGTTGACGGCCATTTTCCTAATGATACGGTCGTATCATCCGGATGAACAACATACAGAGTCCGGCAACGCATTACCTCCGGACAAGGAGAAGCCTCATCGATTTGCCTCTTCCCTGATTGAAGGTGAAGAGTGTGAGATGAAACCAAGATGAATAACGGGATACTCGAAATTCCGTACAATCAGCACCTTGTAATCGTCATCGATCGTTCTGTGTACTACAAACTTTATTCTGTTATCATCTTGATTAACCGACCTGATTTCACCGAAAATGGTCAAAAGAAAATGAAACATTCGACATAAACATGAAATCACGACGTGATTTTAATAAATCACGTCGTGATTTTAATTCGCCACGACGTGATTTTAATAAATCACGCCGTGATTTTAATACGCCACGCCGTGATTTTAATAAATATAAAAGCCATGCTGATTCCACAAACGATGCGTACACAACAATGGGGTTGATTGCGAGAAACAAACTGGGTTCACACCTTCATGATGGTACTTAGTAATGGTGAACGGAGATGCAACAAA
>SAMEA104404103__coassemble_911_pt1 | contig 19598 bp, 15 predicted proteins | sample SAMEA104404103__metabat2_high_PE_061 | metagenome-assembled genome bin SAMEA104404103 (sample SAMEA104404103) | Balaenoptera acutorostrata | reverse complement strand
AGAAAAAATCGACAGACTTTACAAAAGCTTTATAAATAGAAGAAAACAGCTAACTTTGCGACCACAACAAAACAAAGAAGATATACATGACAATTTTAACTTATTATCTTGTTTCTCTCAATCTCCTCACACTCATCGTTTATGGGATAGACAAACGGAAAGCGAAGAAAAACAAATGGAGAATAGCTGAAAAGACATTAATCTTACTGGCCATCCTGGGAGGTTCCGTCGGGGCTTGGGCAGGAATGCGGATTTTCCATCATAAGACCATGCACAAGAAATTCAAATATGGCATCCCTTTTATATTCTGTCTGCAACTGGCAGCAGCCTTCTATTTTCTATTGGGAAAATAACAAAAAACATCCCCTTCCATGGGGCGTAAAGATGTATCGTGAGATGGATGAATCTAAACGGAAAAAGGAGAAAGACTACGAAAGACTGACGGGAAGCAAATAGGATAAGGGACTGCGAGAAATATACTGGAAGCCGGTAATCGAAAAGAAGAAGAAAGAATCTGCCACAGTCCCCAAAATCATAGGGAAGAGAGGAAAGTATAGAAAAGAAGAAGAAAGAATCTGCCACAGTCCCCAAAATCATAGGGAAGAGAGGAAAGTATAGAAAACCGCGAAAGGGAATTTGTTTTCGCCTCTATATCCCTAAAACGATAAAAAGGTGCGTCTACTTGGCAGACGCACCTTTTCTTTATTTATAGGGATGGAGCTTTTATTAAAGCATCACCTTCTTTACAGTAACACCGTTAGCACCCACAACACGTACTACATAAGTGCCCTTCAAGCCCTGAACTGAGATAACTTCAGAACCATTGACAGCAGCAGAACGAACCAACTTGCCATCTACAGAATAAACGCCGACGTTACCGTTGCCAGTAACCTGGATGCCGCCATTTACCACTGCGATTTCAGCCTTGTCGGCAGTAATCTGCTCAACACCTGCAGCTTCGTCCCATACCATTTCGCCAATCTTGGCTTCCTGAGCAGTGACGATTTCGTTAGTCAACTTATCAATCAACAAAGCAACCAACTTCAAGTTTTCCTTCTTCACTACTTTCTTAGGAACAGGCATTGTGTAAGTATGAGTGAAAGTCTTGCCAGCTACAATGTTGAAACCATCTAAGCTACCTTCGATACCTTCAGGATCCTTGATAGAACGTGCAACATTGTTGAAAGTAGGCATGTACTTGCCAGCCTTGCCTTCAGTGTACAAGAACTTCAAATCTTCAGGCAACACGTCTGCTGAAGGCACCTTGCCCTGAGACTCGTGGTAATAGTTTTCCTGAGGAATACCATTGATACCGTCTTCTGTCAATACATAAGCTACAGAATAGAAATAGCCATCGCACTTCAAACCGAAACGGAACATACCAGTGATATCAATAGAATTGCCGTCTTCGCTAAAATCGCTGGAAAGACCCACCTGAGCTTCACCTGGAATAGAATTGATGTACTTCAAGTCATTCAAGATATCACCATCAGGCTTACCCTCTTGTTGAGCTATACCTTCAGAACCATAATATGGATCGAACAAAGAATAACCGATACGGTTGATCATAGCTGATGGGAAACCACCATACTGAGCTGTAAAGTTAATGAATGGTGCATATTCGTCAGCCTGCATCGGGTCGTTGGCATGAACAGCAATACCGATGAACTTGTCGCCCAAAGTCTTTTCAGCCTTTTCCATAGCTACGTGACCACGTGGACACCAGCCACACCAAGTACCTGTATACTGTTCCATCACAGCCACACGGTCGTATGCCTTTTCAGTGACAGTCAGTATGTTGGAAGCAACGTTATCTAGTTTCTCTGTCAATACATTCTTTGCAGCATATTCATCGTCTACATCGTTTACCTTGCTAACGATAAAGTCATGCTGATAGCGAGCACCTACAGCTGGAGCGACAGCATTCAAAGTCAACTGGATGGGCGCCATATATGGGAATCCCTCACCCTCAACAGGAACTTCAGAATTACTTTCCTTGCCAGCAACAGTATAAGTTGAAGCCAACTTCTTTACAGGCTCTGTACCATAGTTCATGATAGTAGCCAAGGCTGGAGCTTCACCGTTAGCAACGGCACGACTACCTGTAATATCCAAAACTTCGACATCGTTTTTCTTCAAGCCTGCTTCGCCTTCAGTTTCGCAATCCAAATAAGCAACAAAGCCATTTGCATTCGTCAAATCCCTGAAGCCCTTACCATTACCAATCAGAAGACCACTGTTTACGATATTGAGCACAGCACCGATCGCTGTTTCATTGGACTTCATAACGCCCTGCCATGCAACTACAATAGGCTTTGACTGATCAATCACATAATCGCACTTGAATTCAATCATCTTGCTCTTACTTGTGGTCTCACCACCCTTACCAATAAGAGTCTTGCCTTCCCAAAGAACCTGACCAGTCTGAGCATCAAGAATGAATGCATTCAACTTCTTCATGTTAGGACCAACCAAAGTCTTGATGTTAGTAATCTTATTACCATTGAAACGAGCCAGCAAAGAGGGAGAATAGAAAGTACCCACCTGCAAAGTGTCACCTTGATTACCTCTGAGGCCGTTGGCTTCGTAAACACCACGGTCCCAACCTGGCATATTGCTCAACACTTTTGGGTCGATGCCTTCACCTGCTCTTGTTGCATGACTTGGCAATACGGTCAATTCACCCAACTTCATTGTTCCCTGAGCGAACAAGGTTGACTTCTTTGCCACGGGAGCAATCTGCTTCATCTGCGATTGCGCATTCATTGTACCAGCAGTTAATGCCAGTGACATTGTAGCGAGTAAAAATTTATTCATATGATTTATTTTTAGTTAATATTCTATTTGTGTTTTAAAATATCTACACAAAAATAATCAGATTTTTCAAGACAAAGAAAAAAAAACGACTAATTTATAATTTTTAGCCGTTTTTTAACACCACAATGCATAAACTGTGTTACATATCATTTTTTATTCAGGATATCTATCATCAGATGTAAATCCGTGAGTGTCTTGCCTTTTTCTACCAAGATACGGGCATCGTCACCAAAAAAGTTGACAGGCGCGAAATCTGTTTTGCTTACTTTCAGCGATTCCTTGTAAAAATCGACAGCCTTGGGCATCTGACCTTGCAACCAGAAAGCATGACCGGCATTCAGATAATCCTCGGAAGTAGCGTTTCCCGCCACAATCTTTTCATAATACTGGCAAGCCTTCTCCATCTGGCCCGTGAGCAGAGAACACCAGGCCAGCGCTCTTAAGGCAACCCCAGATTCGGGAGACAGATAATCCGCCTTATATAGTTTGTCAAATGCCTTGTCATAATTCTTCACCTGGAGATAACATTCGCTCAACCGCAAAAGCAAACGGATATCCTCCGGCGCCATCGGCTCCAATTCTTCGTAATAGCGCAACGCCTGTCCGAAGTCGCCTGAAGCCCGATAGCAGTTACCGAGCTGTCGCAAAGTCCAGGCAGAATTGGCCTTCAGGAGATTTGCCTTCTCGTAGGCTTCGATAGCACGACCATAATCCTTCACCGACTGATGGCAGAAACCTATCTTCTGACAATTTTCCGACGTCTTGGGAAGGTGTTCGAAAAATTTCAAGGCATAGAGATATGACTTTTCCTTGAATGTGAAATCTGCCAATCCCTGCAAAGTTTCCACACTGGAAAGCAAGGTCTCAAAAGGATGATAGTCCGTCAGCAACAGATTCATGGTAAACGGATTATTCTTTTCGTCACGATAACGGAACAAAGTGAAGAAACGGTATACATCCTGCACATAAGAACGAAGCAAGTGCGTCGCCTTCTTTTCCTCATCAACCTGGGATACAGCATTCAAGGCATCGGAATGACCGCCCAACGCCGTATTCAGTTGCTCACGAAGCATATCTGTCTGCATTGCCGGCATTTCCTGAAACATCAGACAGAAAGAATATTTATCGGAATCGCAAAGGTTCCCGCTGTCGAAGAAAGGTTTCAAGAAACTGTTTCCCTGCAGTGTCTTACTCAAATCCGGATGTTGGAAATAGAAGGGGCAAAACCAGTTGGCAGCCACATTGAAGAAAGGAAACTTCTGTTTGAACATCTTGAAGCTGCCTATATAGACGTCCGCGCCCTTCATCTGCATTTCTGCCAGTTCCTTCATTTTGTTGGAAAGTTTTGAAACCTTTCCATCCTTGTCCCACTCCGGATTGAAATCCTGCTCGCTCAGTTTAGTCTGCAAATCCTCAAAACCCAAAGACTTGTCCAAATGGATTTCCTTGGCCTTCTTCATGACTTCAGGCAAAATTTCTTCACGCAAGCTCTTCTCTATCTGCTTGGTCTCCAAACTGAGGAAAAGCTGCATCTGGAGCGTCTGCAACAAGGAAGTAAAGCCGGGAACGTCGGACATCAATGACAATTGGGCTTCGAGTTCCGGATAGAGACGGCAGCGATGTTCGTATTTCAAATACACCAAGACCATCCCCACTAACGCACGCACCCGGAAAGCTGGCACGGGGCTGACAGATATATCAATCAGAAATTTTAAACGCCAGACGTCGAACACCTGTAATGCGCCCATGGTAACACCGCTGAGCAAGACGCAGCGTTCGTATTCCTGCCACTGACCGGATTCCATTATCTGATGGGCAGCCTCATAATCGGATTTTTGCCAAACCGGTGCCGTCCACGCCACTTCAAACAGCTGACGGTAAGAACCGCCCTTCTGCAACAAGGCAGGCAAGCTGGCAGGCTGTGACATCTTCTGCAAAATACTCCAGACCGAAGCAAAATGGGACACCCCGTCTTTCAACAGGAAATCACGATAGGTGATATCCGCCAGTTCGTATACCTTACGGATGAACTGGTGGAACAAATTGTCTCGTTCGGGATCGGCAAAACCGCGCGACATATAATCGAGCATCATGCCATACGATTCTCTGATTTCCAAAAGCAAGCTTTTGCAATCCCAGTTGTTTGTATATCCAAGAAGACCTTCCAAGGTATTGACAGCATCCAAAAGGCGTTCTTCCTTCAATGCCGTTTGCAGGTCATCGTACAATATTTCAAATGTCTGTTTGTCCATACTCATTTATTTTGGCAACAAATCCCCATTAAACAAATAGGAAGGAGTTTCGCTCTTCTTCCAGCGGCCTTGAAGTTTCAGGAAGTCCTGCGCTTTCTTGATTTCCGCATCAGTCGGCATCTCCGCTTTTCTATATTTCGGCAATTTCAATTTTGCCATGACTTCCTTTGGTATCTGATAATCGTTCTTGAAAATATCATGACAAACTTCCCCGCCCTTCTGATTGATTTCGGCAACAGCCTGATTGTAGGCCTTCAAAATCAGTCTGACCTGTCCGGCGGTCTTTTTATCCTTCAACACGGAAGATTGGAAGACCAGACATCCCATACGTCCCGACTTCTCAGGAATTTGATAAAGCACAGGATGACCCGCCAGTTTCGCCTGGGTCAGGAAAGGTTCCGGAAGAATTGCCGCATCAATCTGATTATTGTTCAACATGGCCGCACGAAGGCGATGGTCGTTCACCTGAGGACGGAACACGTCCGCATATTCCAATTTGGCAGCTTCCACAGCCTCCTTGCTATAAATATCGGAGCTGGAGAAACGGGCCACAGCCACCATTCTGTCTTTCAAAGAAGCTGTTTTCTTGATTCTCAGCACACCGCTCGACAATAAAGCCCACCGGCCATCCAGACCCGTGACAGCGGTGAGACGGTCACCTTGTGCCGCATAATAATGGAGACGGACCAAATCCGAAGAGCCACCAATAGCCGTGGTACCCAGCATAGCTGTATCGCAATCAAACTGTGACGCATAAGTCCGCAAGCTGACTTTCAAGCCTAAAGTATCGAAAATGCCAGTTTTCTCGGCATAATACAAAGGAAGACTTTCTACTGTAGGCGTCAAAGAAAGCACCAAAGCGTCTGAACCGCAAGCGACAGAGTCCACTACGGGAACTGGCTCCACCTTTTCAGCCTTGTCCTTCTGACAGGCAGAGAACAGAAGTGAAGGAATGGAAATCAAAAGGAAAAACGAACGAATGGTTTTCATCGAAATAAACCTATGAGTATTATAATTCTATATTCAATAAAAATAAAAGGGCAAGTGCGATGATGCACTCGCCCTTTATTATTTTGGGTCGAAAGATGAAGGTTGAAACATCCCACACAAGGGGACTTCAAATCATCTACCTTATCCTATTAAGCTTCGATAGCAGCTACACCTGGGAGAACCTTGCCTTCGATAGCTTCGAGCAAAGCACCACCACCTGTAGAGATGTAAGATACCTGGTCAGCCATACCGAACTTGTTGATACAAGCTACAGAGTCACCACCACCGATGAGTGAGAATGCGCCGTTAGCAGTTGCCTTAGCGATAGCTTCAGCGATAGCACGTGAACCACCTGTGAAGTTGTCGAATTCGAATACACCTGCAGGACCGTTCCAAAGAATAGTCTTAGCGTTTTCGATAGCAGCAGCAAACATCTTGCGAGTTTCAGGACCTGCATCCAAGCCTTCCCAGCCTTCAGGAATTTCCATAGCAGGAACAACCTGAGTGTTAGCGTCGTTAGAGAAGCTGTCAGCAGCAACGCAGTCAACACCCAAAACGAGGTTTACACCCTTAGCCTTAGCCTTGGCTACGATTTCGCGAGCGAGGTCGAGCTTGTCATCTTCGCAGATAGAAAGACCTACGTGACCACCAGCAGCCTTAGCGAAAGTATAAGTCATACCACCGCAGAGAATCAAGTTGTCTACCTTGTCCATCAAGTTTTCAATGATACCGATCTTAGTAGATACCTTAGAGCCACCCATGATAGCTGTGAAAGGACGCTTGATGTTGCCCAATACATTGTCAACAGCCTTCACTTCCTTTTCCATCAAGTAACCCAACATCTTGTGGTCCTTGTCGAAGCTGTCAGCGATAACTGCTGTAGAAGCGTGCTTGCGGTGAGCTGTACCGAAGGCATCGTTTACATAGATGTCAGCGTAAGAAGCCAAAGTCTTAGCGAATTCCTTCTGGCTTTCCTTCATTGCCTTCTTAGCGTCAGCGTATGCAGGATCTTCCTTGTCGATACCAACTGGCTTACCTTCTTCTTCTGGGTAGAAACGGAGGTTTTCGAGCAAGAGAACTTCACCAGCCTTCAAAGCAGCAGCAGCTTCAGCAGCCTTAGCGCAATCAGGAGCGAACTTAACAGCAACACCGAGCTTTTCGCTTACTGCGTCAACGATCTGGCTCAAAGAGAACTTAGCGTTAACCTTGCCTTTTGGCTTACCCATGTGGCTCATGATGATCAAAGCACCACCTTCAGCCAAAATCTTCTTCAAAGTAGGCAAAGCACCACGGATACGGGTGTCGTCAGTGATTTTACCATTTTCGTCGAGAGGCACATTGAAGTCTACACGTACAATTACCTTCTTACCTTCGAATTTGCAAGTGTCAATTGTCATAATTTCTTATTATTTAAAATGTGAATATCCTTTTTTCATAAAACGTATCGATATGACACGCCTAAACCGCAGCAAATATACAAAATTATTCAGAGATAGATTCCATTTCCGGAAAATTAGTACACGAACCTGGCAGATAGTTAAAAACTGACTCAGATTTGACAGAATATGTACGGCACGCACAGGTTGGCAAGCCACCGGAAATTCGTTTCTCTAATATGTAGTATTGGTAAAAAAAATAACTTATACAGTTTTAAAATATTTTTCTTCCTTTCTCTCGCTATTTTTTATCCGTCTCTTGTTCTGCTTGGAAGCGCGTCGGCAGTCGTGTAGCCCGCTACACTCCTTTCTCCTAACTTCCCATCAGACGCAAGATGCGAACAAAAAAATTGCCGAACTTATTATTTCACCATTACTAATTGCAGTTTTCCCCGGATTTATTTCTTTTCCGGAAGCGGCAACGGCAGACGGGACGGACACAAATGTGCCAGACCGCATTTCTCACAATGGGGCTTGCGTGCCACACACGTATAACGGCCGTGCAGCAGCAGCCAATAATGAGAGGGCGCCACCAGCTGTTCAGGTATGTATTTTTTCAGCGCCACTTCCACGCTGTAAGGGGTGGTACAGGATTTGGGCACCAGTCCCAGACGATGGCTCACGCGGAAGACATGGGTGTCGACAGCCAGAGCGGACTTGCCAAAAGCCACCGCCTGAATGACATTGGCTGTCTTGCGTCCCACACCTGGCAACTGGGTCAGTTCCTCTAAAGTGGAAGGTACCTCCCCACCAAATTTTTCGATCAGCATTTTTCCCAATCCAACCAGATGTTTGGCTTTGTTGTTGGGATAGCTGACGCTTTTGATATATTCGAAGATGACTTCCGGCGTGGAAACTGCCAGCGCTTCCGGTGTGGGATAGTCATGAAACAAACGGGGCGTGACCTGGTTGATACGCTTATCTGTACATTGCGCCGACAAGACGACAGCCACCAGGAGTTCGAACGGATTGGAATAATTCAGTTCGGTCTCTGTAGCATCCATCGTAGCCTGGAAATAATCGAGTACAGCTTTGAAGAGTTCTTTTTTTCTCATAAAATATTACCGCAGCCGACCTTTCTGCCAGCCTATATCTTTAATGAACACACAAACTTACAAAGATTCGAAGAAATAGACGAAGAAAATCATTGAGAAAGCAGCGTTGCCGGTCAAATTGAAAGCCCAGCCAGACAAAGACTTCCCCGTTCCCCCTACTCCATGACACCATCTGGAAATAGAAGAATTTTTCCTTTGGAGTCTACAAAAAACCTGCCATGCCGACATTTTCTTTGAAACACCCGACATATTTTCAAAATCACGACGCGATTTTATAAAATCACGACGTGATTTATTAAAACCACGACGTGATTCCAATAAATCACGACGTGATTTTACTTTTATATCCTATATTTTTGTTTTTCCGGGCTATCAAACTCCTGTTTACGGCTGCTTTTATCTCCCCTGCAAACCTTCATTTATCCTGCAGAGAATAAAAAAAGACACCTCAAAGCTGTATAAAAATTATTTTATGTCCAAGAACATTCATAAATTTGCACAAAACTCACGAATCCTTCTCCCGCCGGTTTATCCAACTTACCTTCAGCCGCCAAAAGAGGGAACAAATACAAACAACACGCAATGAAAGCTCTAAAAGAAAGAATTCTGAAAGACGGAAGATGCTTCGAGGGAGGCATTTTAAAAGTTGACAACTTCATCAATCACCAGATGGATCCTATTTTGATGAAATCTATGGCAGTAGAATTTGTCCGGCGATTTGCCAGTACGGACATCAACAAGATTCTCACCGTCGAAGCCAGCGGCATCGCTCCTGCCATCATGGTGGGCTATCTGCTAGAACTCCCCGTTGTTTTCGCAAAGAAGAAAAAGCCCAGCACGATGGAAAACATGCTGACGACCGAAGTCTTCTCCTTCACCAAGAACCGCACTTATACGGTCTGTGTAAGCAAGGACTACCTCCAGCCCGGCGACAAGGTATTGTTCATTGACGACTTCCTGGCCAACGGCAACGCTGCCAAAGGTATCATGAACCTGGTGCAACAGGCTGGAGCCAAATTGGAAGGAATGGGCTTTCTGATTGAAAAGGCATTCCAGCATGGTGGCGACGAGCTCCGCAAACAAGGTATACACGTAGAATCGCTGGCTATCATTGAAAGTCTGGACAACGCACAAATCAAGTTGAAAGACTAAGCGTTACTGTTCATCCCTACCATAAAGACAAAAGAAACAGAGAACCTTCGTTCGGAAAGCTCTCTGTTTCTTTTGTCTTTATTTTTATCTGTAATCGAGAATACCAGATAAAAGTGTATGCTAAAAATCGGACATTTGCGGTTTCGCTTATTCCTCGAAATGACGCAAGCGACTGATATATTTTCCCAAAATATCAAATTCCAGATTTACCTTGCTGCCCACTTTGATTGCATGGAAATTGGTATGCTCGAAGGTATAAGGGATGATGCAAACTTGGAAAGAATCGTCTGTCGGATTACAAACCGTAAGACTGACACCGTTGACGGTCACACTTCCTTTGTCGACAGTAAAATAACCACGACGCGCCATCTCTACGTCGTTCTTATATTTAAATGTGTAGATATAGCTGCCCTGCGCATCTTCCAGCGCCACACACTCGGCAGTCTCGTCAACATGTCCCTGCACAATATGACCGTCCAGGCGGCCGTTCATCTGCATGGAACGTTCTACGTTGACTTCGTCCCCCACTTGCAGCAATCCCAAATTGGAGCGTTGCAAGGTTTCATCCATGGCTGTCACTACGTAGCTGTTGCCTTCCTGACGTACAACCGTCAGACAGACGCCATTGTGAGCCACACTCTGGTCAATCTTTAATTCATGCGCAAAATCACACTCGAAAGTGAAATGCAAATTGTCTTTATCTTTCTCTACGGCTACCAGGCGAGCCATACCTTCTACTATACCTGAGAACATATACTATATATATTATATGAGTTGTATCATCATTTTATGAGCCACACTGCCACACAGCGGCCCATCTTTTGAATTATCTATAAAATTAGGGTCTTATTTCTTGGCAGTAAACGAATATACCTTTCCACTTTTGCCTTTAGCCTTGAAGCCATCTGCCGACAAGCTCTCGATGTCCACCCAATCGCGGTTGCCATCCATCGTCAAGACCAACTGACCATTATAGATATAATAATCGGTCACAAACTTTTCGAGTTCGTCCACATTGATCAGCACCTTTAATGCCTCGCCCGATTTGTCCAGCAACATGGCGTAACGCTGACCTGGAACTGTCGAACCATAGATGCGGCTCTCTTTTCCACCCTCGGAAACTCTGGTTACATCATATTCCTCACCACTACCTGTAATCAAAGTGAAGGTACTCATACCAAACTCGTCAGCCTTTCCATAGACTGTTTTGTCAGGACCATTCTGTACGGGCACCGTATCGATACGGCATACCTCAATGGAATCCTTCACATTCTTCCCCTCCGTCTGACTGCCTTTATTATTGCAGGCGGTAAACAACATCGCCGCTATCGCAAAGGCAAACAACCAGGAACTCGTCCGTTTATAATTCATATTAGTAAAGTTTTAATATTGGAGGCAGAATATCACCCGAACATATTCCGGAGTGTATTTCAACCTTATCGGGGGCTAAGTTACACATTTATTTCAACTTACATAATAAAAAAAGGCATTAAACAATTGGTACATATAAAAAAATAAGTAACTTTGCGCCCGAGTTCAGACCAGACAAGATTGGCGAGCCATGTAGCAACATCTCCAACAGGGCCGTGCGCCCAACCCGCCATCGCTCACGACCAATCCTGCAGAAGTTTGAGCCACGATTATTAATTAACTTATTACTAACATTTTAAATGGAGAATTTAAAGAACATTGCACCTCTGGCTGAATTTGACTGGAATGCATTTGAAAACGGAACAACTAACGAACAGAACAAGGCTGAATTAGAGAAGGCTTATGACGAAACTCTCGGTCGTGTTAACGAAAACGAAGTAGTTGACGGTACAGTAATCTCTATCAACAAGCGTGAAGTAGTTGTAAACATCGGTTACAAGAGCGATGGTATCATCCCTGTAAACGAATTCCGTTACAACCCAGAACTCAAGGTAGGTGATACTGTAGAAGTATACATCGAAAACCAGGAAGACAAGAAAGGTCAGTTGGTTCTTTCACACAAAAAAGCTCGTGCAAGCAAGTCTTGGGAGCGTGTTAACCAGGCTCTCGAAAACAAGGAAGTTATCAAGGGTTACATCAAGTGCCGCACTAAGGGTGGTATGATTGTTGACGTATTCGGCATCGAAGCATTCCTTCCAGGTTCTCAGATCGACGTTAAGCCTATCCGTGACTACGATGTATTCGTTGGTAAGACAATGGAATTCCAGATCGTTAAGATCAACCAGGAATACAAGAACGTTGTTGTTTCTCACAAGGCTCTTATCGAAGCTGAGTTGGAAGCACAGAAGCAGGAAATCATCTCTAAGCTTGAAAAGGGTCAGGTACTCGAAGGTACTGTTAAGAACATCACTAGCTACGGTGTATTCATCGACCTCGGCGGCGTAGACGGTTTGATCCACATCACTGACCTCTCTTGGGGCCGTGTTAACGATCCACACGAAATCGTTAAGGACGACGAAAAGCTCAACGTTGTTATCTTGGACTTCGATGAAGACAAGAAGCGTATCGCTCTCGGCTTGAAGCAGTTGACTCCACATCCATGGGATGCTTTGGACGCTGACCTCAAGGTAGGTGACAAGGTTAAGGGTAAGGTAGTCGTTATGGCTGACTATGGTGCATTCGTAGAAATCGCTCCAGGTGTTGAAGGTCTTATCCACGTTAGCGAAATGAGCTGGAGCCAGCACTTGCGTTCTGCTCAGGACTTCTTGAAGGTAGGTGACGAAGTTGAAGCAGTTATCTTGACTCTCGACCGCACTGAACGCAAGATGTCTCTCGGTATCAAGCAGCTCAAGGACGATCCTTGGAAGGATATCGAATCTAAGTACCCTGTACAGAGCAAGCACAACGCTAAGGTTCGTAACTTCACTAACTTCGGTGTATTCGTAGAACTCGAAGAAGGCGTTGATGGTTTGATCCACATCTCTGACCTCTCTTGGACTAAGAAGATCAAGCACCCATCTGAATTCACTCAGATCGGCGCAGAAATCGAAGTTGTTGTTCTCGAAATCGATAAGGACAACCGTCGTTTGAGCCTCGGCCACAAGCAGCTCGAAGAAAACCCATGGGACGTATTCGAAACTACTTTCACTGAAGGTTCTGTACACGAAGGTACCATCATCGAAATGCTCGAAAAGGGCGCTGTAGTATCTTTGGAATACGGCGTTGAAGGTTTCGCTACTCCTAAGCACCTCGTTAAGGAAGATGGCAGCCACGCACAGCTCAACGAAAAGCTCCCATTCAAGGTAATCGAATTCAACAAGGACAGCAAGCGTATCATCCTTTCTCACAGCCGCACATTCGAAGATGTTCAGCGTGCAGAAGCTCGTGCAGAAAAGAAGGCATCTTCTAAGAAGTCTTCTAAGAAGGAAGAAACTCCAGCAATCCAGAACCAGGCTGCTTCTACAAGCCTCGGTGACATCGATGCTCTCGCAGCATTGAAGGCTAAGATGGAAAAGGGCGAATAATATCCCTCTCCCATTTCTTAAACGAAAACTTCTTTTAAGAAAAATAGGAATCCGCGTCAATGCAAATTGACGCGGATTTTTTTATACTCCTACATACAGCTTTCATCTGAAGGCAAGGGTTTTGCATACCGTAAGAAAGGAGGAAAATAAGCAAATAAAAGTTATTTACAAGGCGGCTGGTTTCAGATAAATACTAACAAAAGAAACGGTTTCCAACAACAGCAGGAATAGCGTCCTCCTATTAGAAACACATCAACCAACTCATAAAGGATTTCAAGAGAGAACGAAGGAACCAGAAAACATTTTATATAGAGAAAAAACAATAGTCTTGCTCTACTTTGCAATCGTTGCAAGTTGCATGAAGACGCAGGAAATGGAATCTATTCATTTAGCCATACGATGAAGGATACTAACAAAGATGTGATATTCTTGATTAGCTATACAACCGTTGCCAGTAGAAGGATGATACAGGACATAAGAGAGATTTGATTAGCCAGGCAATCGCTGCAACAAGAAGGAGACGGCAAGAGATGAGAGAGATTGCTCGTGTATCCCAGAATATCAAACAACCACATCATATAAGAAGAATAATATGTTACAGTATTTACTCTGCGAGACGCTATTTCCTTGTCCATAGAATTCTTCACCCATATAGAGTGTATAGATGTTCACTCACCTTCCTAAGTAATGGTGAAATAATAAGTTCGGCAATTTTTTGTTCGAATCTTGCGCCTGATGGGAAGTTAGGAGAAAGGAGTGTAGCGGGCTACACGACTGCCGACGCGCTTCCAAGCAGAACAAGAGACGGATAAAAAATGGCGAGAGAAAGGAAGAAAAATATTTAAAAACGGTATGAAGTTATTTTTTTACCATTACTAAAGGTAACTCTGATAGAGATTGCCCACCGTTCCTGCATATAAGCTAAAGCAGAAGGAAAGACCCGACCTCTTACAAAGATATAGAAATAACGGCCGTATACTGAAAACGGCCTCTATTCGTTGCGAACAGAGGCCGTCATATTAAATTGTATAAGAACTAAGTCTTATTCCCATTCAATGGTAGCATTGGGTTTCGGAGAAAGGTCGTAGCAAACGCGGTTTACATTTGGAACTTCTTTTAAGATACGCTTTGTAATCTTGTCCAATACAGCCCAATCGATATGTTCGATAGTAGCGGTCATCGCGTCTACTGTATTCACGGCACGGATGATAACTGGCCAATCGAATGAACGTGCATTGTCACGAACACCTACAGACTTGAAATCAGGAACCAATGTGAAATACTGCCATACCTTAGTATCCAAACCTGCGTTGGCAAATTCTTCACGCAAGATAGCATCGCTCTCACGTACAGCCTCCAAACGGTCGCGAGTGATGGCACCCAAGCAACGTACACCAAGACCTGGTCCTGGGAATGGCTGACGGAAGACCATAGCATGTGGCAAACCTAATTCAAGACCGCAAGCACGAACTTCGTCCTTGAAGAGCTGGCGCAAAGGCTCTACCAATTCAAACTGCAAATCTTCAGGAAGACCACCTACGTTGTGGTGAGACTTCACACACTTAGCTGTTTTAGTACCGCTTTCTACGATATCCGGATAGATGGTACCCTGACCCAAGAATTCGATACCATCCAACTTGCGTGCTTCTTCTTCGAATACACGGATGAATTCGCCACCGATGATTTTACGCTTTTCTTCAGGATCAGCTACATTTTCCAATTTAGTGAGGAAACGTTCTGTAGCATCGATATAGATGAGGTTAGCCTTCAACTGGTTCTTGAAAACTTCTACAACATCTTCAGACTCGCCCTTACGCATCAAACCGTGATTTACGTGAACGCAATATAAGTTGTTACCAATTGCCTTGTGCAACAAAGCAGCAACAACAGAACTGTCAACACCACCTGAGAGTGCGAGCAAAACCTTCTTGTCACCTACCTGACGGCGAACCAATTCAACCTGGTCAGCAACAAAGTTTTTCATGTTCCAGTTAGCTTCAGCCTTACAAGTATCGAAAACGAAACTCTTCAAAGCAGCCTTGATTGCTTCTTCGTCGTTGCCAAACTCATTCAACTTTGTTGAACAAAGAGCTTTGTCATGACCTGCAGCGATAACAGGGAAACCAGCTTCATAAATTTCTGGAAGAACATCGATAGCGACACCGTCAATAACATTATTAGGACCGCCATTGATGATGACACCTTTTACATTAGGTAACGCCTTCAATTCAGCAGCAGTAATGTCATGTGGATAGATTTCGCTATAAACGCCTAATGAACGGATTGCTCGAGCAACTACGGTATTTTCGTGGCTACCCAAGTCAAGAATAACAATCATGTCTTGCTTCATAATGGTATATATTAATTTGAAACTAACTTAATTTACTTTTTAGGGAATACCCTCCAGACAATGGGATACAAAATATGCGGCGCACCTTTTCAGGCAACTACCGCATTCACTATCTTCTATATCCAGACTTCATCAACGCACACCGATGCAAACAAAAATGAAGCCGCATTTTTAATTCGACAAGGCTTGACAACTTTGCACGCGCCACAATTCTTCGAGTTGAAGAAAGAGAAGTCTGCATAGATAAGAGTTGTTCCTTGTTTCATTGTGTGGAGGTATTAATTTCCGATTGCAAAAATACAATTTTACTATTTTTCAACCAAAAGGTTTGAGTGAATTCTATTAAAAAAATTTATCTTTTTCTGCTTAATTCTTCCATAATACTGAATATGAACACGAAACAAACAAGGACACACAGAAAAGAAGAGGACATTTCATTCCAAAATTTCTCTTTCTGATGTGTCCTTGCTCACCAAGACGATGCTACCACACCCTATCTTTCAGTCCAAAAGGGAAGCAGAGGCCGCTTGGCTTTGTCTACTGGATAGCAGGCCTTCTCCTTCTCCAGCCTTTTCTTCATCCGGCTGAACATTTCTTTCAGAACATCCGGCTCTTCCAAACTCAAATCATGGTTTTCAAAAGGATCTGATTTTAGATTAAACAATTTCATTTCCGGACTCGCTGGTGTTTTAGGCTTATAATAATATATGAGTTTCCAGTCCCCCTTACGGTAAACCGTGAAATAGGAGCCTCGATGATCATGAGGAAAATGCATTAGAAAATCATCACGATGGCGGCCGTCGCTTTTTCCACGCAGTAATGTTTTCAAATCTGCCCCATCCATAACATACCGTTTAGGTTTCCGGACACCTGCCACCGAAAGTATCGTAGGATAAATATCCATGATGGTCGCCATCTGAGTTTGCATGGCATTCTCCGCTATTGGATAATCTTTCTGGAACTTGTTGCTGCTATCAGGACTTCCCCAGCTTGCGATAAATGGGACTCTCATGCCGCCCTCATACTCGGCACCTTTTTTCCCTCTCAACGGAGCAGACGATCCATGTTGCCCAGCCTCCCCCAAGGGAGCGTCCCCGCCATTGTCACCGAGGAATATAATAAATGTGTTTTCTGCAATTCCCAGCCGTTTCAGTTCATCCATAATATCACCTAAAGATTTGTCCATTCCTTCGATGAGAGAGGCAAACGCTTCAGCCGCCTTCCCCTTGTCCGAACCCTCATACCTTTTTATATACCTGGGATCGGCCTGGAAAGGCGAATGAACCGCATAATGTGCCATATTGAGATAGAAAGGCTGTCCTTCTCGTACAGATTTTCTTATTTCCTTGATGGCCTCCCTGGTCAATGCCTCTGTCAAAAAGATATCCGTTCCGTGATATTGTTCCAAACCGGGCACAGCTCTTGATTTCGTACCTTTGATCCACCCATACCCCCACTCTCCGTAATAAGCACCGGGCTCACCAATTGAACTGCCACCAATGTTGACATCAAACCCCAAATTCAGAGGGTCGGCTCCCTCGCTGTCGTTACATCCAAAGTGGGCCTTCCCGACATGAATGGTACGATAGCCGGCCTTCTGCAATAATCTCGGATAAACTTCACTATTTTTCTTCAGACCTCTCCAATTCCAATCGAAAGGACCATAGGGTGACCGGTTATTGCTCTCTGAGTTGATCCAGTTGGTGGTTCGATGACGCGCTGCGTTTTGTCCAGTCAAGATGGAAGTACGGGAAGGCGAACTGACACTCTGAGCATAAAAAGTAGAAAAACAGATTCCCTGTTTTGCCAGTCTTTCCATATTCGGCGTATGATACCAGGTATTCAACGGATACGCTTTCGGATTTCCGTCTTTATCGGTAAGAAAAGGCACGGACGTATCCATCAGCCCCATATCATCGACCAGGAACAATATTATATTTGGACTTTCCTGAGCCCAAAGGGGAACACAGAGGATTCCCCCAACAAATGTCAATAAATTTCTGTTTTCCATTACTAAAGCCTACCAAATAATATAAAAATCAGCACTTCCCTACCATCAGATCCGGAATCTTTAAAAAAGACTCTGTTTGCCGGAGGCTCTTGTAGAAGCGGATGCCCATAGGCGCACCTTGTGTATAAACAATTGCGTTCTGGGAATCCCACTCATTCTACCCACAATGTTATAAAAAGCCTTACAAGCGCCGGTTACAAACTTATACAAAACTTTTGAAAACAACAAATGAACAAGCAGAGATCGGACACAAGAGAATAATTGCATAAGGTGCCAAGCTGCACAATCAACATTTCCGACCTTCACAAAAATCTGAAATCCTCGATATTTTAGATTCCAACCAATCCCGCAAGAAGATAATAAAACGAAAAAAAGACTCCCCAATAGAGAGTCTTCCATATAATATAGGTATATATACCAGAATCTATTTTTTAGAACAATCAACGTGACCAACCGTTGCCCTTACGCCTATTCAATTCAGATTTCATTTTAGAGCCATTGGCCTTTTCTATGGAATAAACTTTCCAAATTTGCCTTGGCTTCAACACCTGCTTGAATCTTTTATAATACTTTTCACGAATATTTAAAATTTTACGGCTGCGGTCAAAACGGTTTTGCAACATTTGGTCTATCTGGGCGTCTGTCATCTTCGCGCGGTCCATCTTGCCACCAAAAGAAATATGACAGCCCTGCTGGCCACAATCATACAATTCTTTCAGATATTGAGAATATACTTTAGAAAATTTGGCAGCAGTGGCATCGTTCAATGACAAGCTGTTTACAACATGCGCCGTCTGCTTCTCTATACGTTGAGCGGGAGTCAATCCATTTTTCTGATTGCCTCTGTTTTGGGCCGACATACCCATTTGAGCGCCCAATATCGTAATAGCAATCAACACATACAATACTTTCTGTTTCATTATATACTTTATTATAATTTATTTCATGAATATATCACAATCTGTAAAATCACTCATACTCTGTAAATCTTCATCCGACATATCTTCAATCCAGGAGACATCTTCGACGACGGACGCCTGACTGATTTGCTCCACTTCCTCCTGATGATTGCGAAGAGGAATATAGACTACCGCCGAAAGTACTGCCGCAACAGCAATAATCGAGGGCATCAATTTGATATATCTTTTCTTTGACGATTTGAGTACGCGATTTTCCGGTTCATTGATTCTGGTCAGAACCTCGTCCTGCATTTTCTCGAAAAAATCTGCAGGGAGCTGATAAGGAACTTTCTTACCCACCTCTTCAAAATCAAAATCTCTCTTCATAGTCTAATGATTTAATATGTATTCCTTAATTTTATCTTTTGCATAATGGTAGTTCACCTTCAATGTCGCCACCTTACTATCTAATATTTTTGCGATTTCCTCGTATTCCAACTCATCGTAATACCTGAGATTGAAAACCAACCGCTGTTTTTCTGGCAAGCTCAAGATGGCAGCCTGGAATTTCACAACCATTTCATTGTCGTAATCCACATACTCGGAAGCCATCAGCTTCCCGACGAGATTTTCTTCCATTCCCTCTACACCAAGATTAGCCTCCCTCTTACGTGCCTCCAGTATTCTCAGACTCTCATTGGTTGCAATTTTATATATCCAAGTGGATAAGGTGCTCTGCCCTCTGAATTGTTCCCAGTTTCTAAAAACTTTGACAAAAGTTTCTTGCAGGGCATCTTCCGAGTCTTCGTGAGAGACCAGCAAACGACGCACATAATAATATATAGGTTTTTGGAAGCTATCCATCAATAGTTTGAATCCTCGCCGCATATCTACGGCGCAAAGGTCCCTTATTTCGTTTTCGTTGATCATGAATATTGCTTCGTTTAGTTATTAGAACCTGGAAAAGAGATAAGGTTAAATTTAAAATAGATTTATTCTTTGTTTTTTATGATACAGTTGAGATGATGCAGGTATTATAAATAAAAGTATGGATTGTAGACCGCATTTTGAAAGATGGCACCGCACACTATCCCCAAGAGACATCCACCCTTCATTAGTTCGCCTTTCCACCTCTCTGCCTCCTTTAGTAATGGTAAAAAAATAACTTCATACAGTTTTAA
>SAMEA104404103__coassemble_900_pt1 | contig 19772 bp, 10 predicted proteins | sample SAMEA104404103__metabat2_high_PE_061 | metagenome-assembled genome bin SAMEA104404103 (sample SAMEA104404103) | Balaenoptera acutorostrata | reverse complement strand
AAATCACGCCGTGGTTTTAATAAATCACGTCGTGGTTTTAATAAATCGCGTCGTGATTTTAATAAATCGCGTCGTGATTTATTGTTTATGTTTGATGTCTCAATTTCTTTTGCCCGTTTTCAGTGTTTTTAGGTTGGTAAACAAACCTGATAATTGCAGGTAGTTGGTAATAAAAAGAACGAAAATGAGAATGAAAAGAGGCTGATTGAAAAAGAATTCGAGTCCTTTGTCATGAATCTAGGGTTAAACTGTGGAGTTTAAATAAATAGGTTTGCTGGCGAAGATGTACGTATTAAGTTCGGAGGAGGATTTCTAGTATAATCTATTGTACGTTTTATAAGTGTCTGTTGTGTGAAGATTTGGAAAAATGCTTTATTCTCTCTTTTTTGAGATACCAAAAGCCTGATTTTGTTCCCATAATCCCTTTGGTAATGAAAAAAATAAAGATTTTGTTTGTTCAATTCGTGGAAAACTCGTAATTTTGCGCCGTTATCTAACGATAATTTGAGTTTGTTCCATGGTGTAATGGTTAGCACTAGAGTTTTTGGTTCTCTCAGTCCCCGTTCGAATCGGAGTGGAACAACTGGATAAAGAGTTTTGAGTCACCGACTTGAAACTCTTTTTTCGTTTTTCTATGTGCGGTATTTCTTTACCTCAGTCTGTTTGTTGTCTGCGAGTGTAAATATTTGTAAAAACATATTGGTTTTGTATTATGAAATAAGGTGATATCCACTAATAAATGCCTACATTTGCACATATATAAGTAAAATAAATTATTAACTTCAAAAACTTTAGATTATGAAGAAAACTTTACTCACATTAGTTATGATGGTTGCATGCTTTGCAACAGCATTTGCTGGTGAAGTCATTTTTGATTTTACCAATCCTCAGGCACTGACTCCATCTATCACTCCTTCTGAAGAACCTTCTACTGGTGTTGATTTGAGTGCCACACCATTTACAAATGGTGCTGTTTCTATTTCTTTTGTAAAGGGTTCAGCTGAAAATGATTTGGCTGCTCGTATTTGGACCAATACTGCAGCAAAGAACTTGTCAAAGGAACTTCGTGCTTATAAAAATAGCACTATCACCATTACTACTACCAATGAAAATATCACTTCTATTGTATTTACTGGCAAAAAGAATTCCAGTATGACTACTGCTGAAGGTGTGTTCTCAAAGGGAGAGTGGACTGGCTCAGATAAGAGTGTCACTTTCAATGTAACAGGTACTTTGAACATTGAAAACATCAAGATTGTTCTTGGTGCCGGTGGTGAAGTTAATCCAGAACCACAGCCAGAACCACAGCCAGAAGCTACTGTTTATTCTACAATTGCAGAATTGAAGAAGAATGCTGTTAAGGATGGAGCTGATATCGTTTATGAATTCAAGGATTTGCTTGTTACCGGTAAGGCTGGTGATGATATTTATGTCACAGATGGTAATGAAGCTACATTATTTTACGGCTCTGCCAATACACTCAACGTGGGCGATAAAATCAGCGGAAAGGTAAAAGCTTTGTTGGTATCATATTGGGGTCTTACTGAACTTAAGAACGTTGTTTACGATGACGTTAAGGTTGTAAGCAGTAATAATGTGGTTACTCCATTGACTTTGACTTTGGCAGATTTGGCTGCTAAGGATGCATTTGCAAAGTACGAAAGTGTACTTGTAACCGTTAAGGGTATTAAAGTAGATGCTACTGCGTTCGATAACTTTAATATCAATATGGTGGATGGAACCAGCAAAGTTACTTTGCGCGATAACGAAAAGCAAATGGCTGATTTCAAGTTTGATATGAACAAGTCTTATGATGTTGTTGGTGTTGTTGGACAGTTCAAGGGTTATGCTCAGGTTAATCTTTTGAATGCTGAAGGTATTCAGGAAGCTACCGCTACCGGTATCGAAGGTGTTGAAGCTGCTGAAGGTGCTCAGGTAATCTACGATTTGAGCGGCCGTCGCGTAGCTAAGGCTGTCAAGGGTCTCTACATCATCAATGGTAAGAAGGTTTACGTAAAGTAATTTCTTTCAACTAACAGATAAGTCAGCGCTCCGAAATTCGGGGCGCTGTTTTTTTGTGGTTGTACAGCGAATGTGCTGAACGATGTCTCTGATTTATAAAATGAGAGTGTGCTGGCTTTCGGTGGAGTTGTTTATCTGTATAAATCTTCTTATCTTCGTAAGCAAAACAAATTGTATGATGAAAAAGATTTTGTTATTAGGAAGTTGTTTCTTTTTGAGTATGATGGTTCGTGCTCAGTATAATCTTTCCGCTCTGATTCCGATGCCCAATAGGATAGAAGTGGTACAGACGAAATCTTTTGAAGTGAAAACAGGAAAGACCGCCATTGTCTGTAGCGACAAGGCATTGCAGTTCGAAGCCTTGCAGTTGCAGCGTATTTTCCATGAGAGGATGGGAGTGGATTTGCCCATAGTGGAAGCGCCTGCCAAGCATGCCGTCACCTTGGAGATAGACCGTACTTTGAAAGGTCGGGAGCATTATTGTTTGGAAGTCACTCCACGTGGTATGACTTTGAAAGGGGCTACTTCTGCCGCTGTCTTTTGGGGACTTATGACATTCGAACAGTTGCTTCTAGGGGATGTATGTGCAACTAACGGGAAACAAATCACAGCCGTGAAAATAGATGATAGACCGCGTTTCCCACACCGTGCCTTGATGCTCGATCCAGCCCGTCATTTCCATTCAGTAGATGACATTAAGTTCTATATCGACCAGATGGTGCGCTATAAGTACAATGTGCTGCAGATCCATCTGACCGATGATCAAGGCTGGCGTTTGGAAATCAAGAGCCATCCGAATTTGGCTAGCCGACAGCATTATAGTCAGGAGGAGATGAAAACATTGATTGCTTATGCTGCCCAGCGCCATATAGACATCGTTCCTGAAATAGACGTACCCGGACATACCGTAGGCATACTTTCAGTTTATCCCGAACTGGCATGCCGCCATTTGCAGGGGAGTCCTGTAGAAGTGGGGAAGACGGTGAACCGCATGGTCTGCGCTGCCAATCCAAAAACTTATGAAGTGCTCGGTGATGTCATTCGTGAAGTCTGCGCTCTTTTTCCTTCCCCTTATATTCATTTGGGAGGGGATGAAGCTGCTGTACCAGGTAATTGGGAGAAATGTCCTGACTGCCAGAATTTAATGAAATCGAAGGGATATACCAAAGCGACCCAACTGATGATTCCTTTCTTTGACAAAGTCTTGGCTGAGGTGCGTCTTGGAGGTAAGAAACCTATTCTTTGGTGTGAATTGAACAATATCTATCCACCTGCAACCGATTATCTCTTCCCTTATCCGAAAGATGTCACTCTGGTTAGCTGGCGAAACGGGCTGACACCAACTTGTTTGCAACTAACTGCTGAAAACGGGCATCCCATCATTATGGCACCTGGAGAGCATGCTTATCTGGATTATCCGCAATGGAAGGGTGACTTGCCCGAATTCAATAACTGGGGAATGCCAATTACCTCCTTGCAGCAAACTTATCGTTTGGACCCGGGTTATGGACGTCCGGACGTGGAGCAGTCTCATGTCCTTGGCGTCATGGGAACGCTTTGGGGAGAAGCTATTTGTGATATCCAGCGAGCCAATTATATGACTTATCCGCGAGGACTGGCTCTTGCTGAAGCGGGGTGGACCCAAATGGAACATCGCAGTTGGGAGTCGTTCAAAGATCGTATTTATCCTAATCTGATGTTGCTGATGAAGTCTGGTGTGTCTGTCCGCGTGCCTTTTGAAATAGCCCGTTAAGAATGTGTGGATGAAGATTTGCTGTTGTATGAGGAAAAGCTGGAGGGTGGGTTATGCAAGAAACGGGTGGTAATGAAAGGTAGATAGGGCAGAAGATTCTTCTATTGCTGTAAATACCGGTACAATTCAAATCAGATAGGGACATTCATTCTGATTGTTTTAAAGAAAAATAATAGAAAACCGTGAAATGATAGAACCAATCTTTTCACGGTTTTTCTTAGTATTGATTGGTTAGTAGTAAAACGGACTAAGACTATTTCATTTGTCTTTTTATAATATATGCTTTGTGACATCTTATGTAAAATAATAATAGTTTACTGACGAATTATTAGATATATTTTATATTTTTGCTTTTGTTAGTAAAGTAAACAAAATATTAACTGAACAAGTTGAACTTAAAAACAAAATCTTATGAAAATCACAAATCAATTCTGTATGATGTTATCGTTGCTTCTCGGACTGTTTGTCTTTACAGCTTGTGACGATGATGATGAGGCCCCTCAGCCCGAACTGACTTTGCCCGTTCAGTCTGTTGAAGTGCAGGCAGAAGGTGGAAGTTACGCCTTGTCTTATGGTTTATTGAATCCTGTCAAAGGTGAAAGTGTAAAGGCTTCAGCCAATGTCGGTTGGATCAGCGTAGATACTGTTACTGCGAGTGAGGTAAAGTTTGTCGTAGAGAAAAATTCAGATTATGAACAGCGGGAGGCTGTTATTGCCATCAATTATGTCGGTGTTCCTTCTGCATTGGAGTGTAAAGTCATTCAGGCTGCTTCCCTCCGTCCGGTGCTCAGTTTGGCTGGAGATAGTGTAAAAGTGGTTCGGGAAGGTGCTCAGAATTTGGAAATGAAATATTCTGTGGAACATGCTTTGGATGGTGTGCTTCCAAAAATGAAATGTGAGGCATCTTGGATTTCAGAAATGAAAGTTGCCGAAGGCGTGCTTTCTTTTAATGTAGCACCAAACGAAGGTCCCGAAGCCCGGGAGACAGAGATTCAGGTGAGTTACGAAGGGGCTTTGGACACACTTGCCTTTGTGGTGAGCCAGGCAGAAGGCGATCCTAATCTGACCTTTACCGTAGGTGACCAGACTTTCAAGATGATTTATGTCAAGGCCGGTACCTTTACCATGGGGGCAGGTGCGAAAGAGGCTGGTGCCAATAGTTGGGAAAAACCAGCCCATGAAGTGACGTTGACAGAAGATTATTATATAGGCGAACTCGAAGTGACTCAGGGGCTGTGGATGGCATTGATGGATGCAAATCCAAGTCAGTACCAGGATGTGGACAGTGATATGAGTCTTCCTGTAGAAAAGGTAAACTATTTTGATGTTCAGGATTTTATCGAGAAATTAAACGCCAAAACCGGTCGTACTTTCGTGCTCCCTACCGAAGCACAGTGGGAATACGCAGCTCGAGGCGGACAGCAATCAAAGGGCTACAAATATAGTGGCAGTAATGAGTTGGACGAAGTGGCTTGGTATGACGGCAATGCAGGCTTCAAAACTCATCCGGCAGGTTCCAAACTTCCTAACGAATTAGGTATCTATGATATGTGTGGTAATGTGATGGAATGGTGTTCCGACTGGTATGGCAATTATTCTTCTGCAAGCCAGGTCGACCCTAAGGGAGCACCTAGCAATTCAGATAATTATCGAGTTTCTCGTGGTGGTGGCTTCTTCAGTCTGGCTGGCGACATGCGCGTTGTTTTCCGTGCAGGTAGTGAGGCGAAGAGTCACATGTTCTTCCAGGGTTTTCGTTTAGCAATGATAAAATAATAGTTACATCTATCTCGTTACTTAATTTTGCGGGCAGTTTCTGTGTTTGGAAGCTGCCCGTTTCTGTGTTTCTCCGGATGAGAAACTCCTCAGAATATAACCCAGGGACATTTCAAGTGAACCTTTAATATCCTCCTTTTGAAAAAGTCCTTTTCTGTGTTCATTATTGCTTATTTGTGATAGAAAGGCAAGCAAGGTAGTTGGGTACTTGTTTTTTTTGATTATTTTTGTTCTTCGACAAACATCATCTTCCTAACATCTTATCAGGAAGATATTTTAATTTGAATTTTATGAGAAAAACTGTTGTCATTATTTTAGCCGTTGCAGGCGTTTTAGCTTATTTCTTCTTTGGTTGGGGATGTGGCGTACATTGCCATCGTCATGCTGGTAGCGGTGTTGGGTTGCTGATACTGGTCGCCGCGTTGTGCTTCCTCTTTTACAAGCGTACTCCTAATAAGGACAGAGAGTCGTAAAGAAGAGTATCGAAATCTGTGATAATATCCCGGAAAAGCGTCAGACGCTTTCTGGTAAAGTGGATATTCAGAATAAATAATATTAGTCATGCCTGTTTATCAACAAAAATATACAATTGCAGCTTCGGAGATGGACTTTACCTATCATGTCTCTCCTCAAGCTATTCTGCTTTATTTTCAAGATACTTTTGCCCGCTACCTCACTTCCAAATATGTAGCGGCTTTTGATGTCATCAAGAAGAATATGATTTGGGTGATTACCGAATTCGATCTTCATTTCACCCAGGAGCGTCCTCTGTGGGCGGATGATATCGTTGTAGAAATGGAATTTACTGAAATTGGTTCTATTCGTATGTTTGTGGATTTCCGTCTTTTGAATACAAGAGGTGAGGATTTTGCTCATGGTACCAGCTGTTGGGTTATTATAGACAGTGTCACCAAACGCCCTGTTCCTGGGAAGGAAATGATGGCTGAGGCTGGAATCTTGCCCACTGGGGCTGGAAAGACCAAGATACCGGGGGCTAAGTCCGTTGGGAAAGTCTTCCTTCAGTCTCAAGAACACCGGGTCAATGTAACCGACTTGGACTTTAACGGGCACATGTGCAACCGCAGTTATGTGGTCATTGCTATGGGAACGGCTCCGGTGGAATTTATCAAGTCAACCTCCTTGCAGCGTATGCACGTCAAGTTTGTGCGTGAGGCTTTCTTCGAGGAAAATCTCACTTGTAATATCTACAAGGCGGAGGATGTGGAGAATGTGTTCTGGCACGATTTTGTCAACAAGGAGGGCAAGGAGGTGTGCACTATCTATTCTGAATGGATTAAGAATGAAGGTGAGGCCCAGGATGTATCAGAACTCATACAACGCTAAATGCACGGGTGTTTATGAGAAGGTTACAGCATTTGTTGCCTGGAATCTTCTTATGTGACATCCCGATAATAGTTCCCTAAGAAAATAAAGCTTTGATATCACTTCTCTCTTAGGGAAAATAGAAGAGAACGACTGCAGTTTATAGCAGCCGTTCTCTTTCTTTTTTATATTGCTTGTCAATGCTTTTTATAGCCTTTTGTTTCTATAAATCGTCACTATCAATGGTAAAGCTTCTGTCATCCGATTCTCAAAAGATGGAGAAATCTTGGTTCACAAGAACAGTCTTGTGGGTATTTATCCTACGAACTAGCTTAGTCTGTACATGAACTATGGAATCCTCCTATAGTTCTATTTACGGTATGGAGGCATGCCGTCTTTGATCCATTGCATGACATTAGCTGGAGCTTGCTGTTGTTGCAGGCACCACTTCATATAGTCCATGTAAGGAGCGATATGTTTGAAGAATTTGTGGTAGCCGGCACAGAGATAGTTGTGTCCCTTCTCTCCATAAACAGAAGTGGCAAAGCGGTTGCGAGGACATTCGCCATGGCAGGCAAAGAGGAATTCGCATTCTTTACACTGGCGGGTCAGCAAGTCCCGTTTGTTGGCACCAAATTGGAGCTGCTCGGGGCTGTACATCATTTCGGCGAGGGAACGTTCCTTGATATTGCCCAGTTTGAATTCCGGGAAGACAAAGTGGTCGCACGCATAAACGTCACCATTGAATTCCATCGCACCTGCATGCCCGCAAGTTTCAGCCATGCAGCAGAGAGAAGGTGGTACTCCCATCCATCCAGCCAGTGTAGAATCGAACATTTGAATGAAATAGTCACCCACATCGTTTCTGACCCATTCATCAAAGAGCGTGCAGAGAAAATCTCCCCATTTTTCGGGTGTGACGGCAAAATCAGCCATTTCAGCGATGGCTCCGTCAATTGGAGAGGCCAGATGGCGACCGTCGGGATGCTTGTAGATACGTTCCACGACAGGTGTGAACTGAATGAAATGACAGCCGATTTCCTTGAAGAAATGGTAGAAGTCGAGGGGATAATCTGCGATGAAATCGTTGACAACCGCCATGGCGTTCCATTCCACACCATGACGGTTGAGAATGGCAATGCCATTGAGCACCTGGCGCCAGGTTGGACGTCCGGTGCGGGTCCGGCGGTATTCATCGTGAAATTCCTGTGGTCCGTCGATGGAAAGACCGACTAAAAAATGGTTTTCCTTGAAAAATTCAGCCCATTCATCGGTAATTAATGTACCGTTGGTCTGTATGGAATTATCAATGGTTCTGCCTCCCGCATATTTCCGCTGTAGTTCCAGTGCTCTCTTGTAAAATGAGATGGGGCGCATGAGCGGTTCACCGCCGTGCCAGGTGAAGAGCACTGTGGGGGCAGTCTGCATCTGGATATATTCTCTGGTATATTGTTCCAGCAATTCGTCGCTCATCACCTGACGGGGTTGTTGCTTGTACAGGTTCGATTTCTCTATATAATAGCAATATTTGCAAGCCAGGTTGCAGAGTGAGCCGGCAGGCTTTGCCATGACGTAAACGGGATGGGCAAAAGGGTTGACTGTGCCGTTGTTCTGAGAGTTATTTTGATTCATGTTCAGGCTGAGAATTGTATTTGTCTTAATGTTGATGTCTTACTGTCTTGCAAAGGTAATGAAAATGATGGTATCAGAGGGAAAGACAGACCGTGTTCTGTGGTTATGACAGAGGGCGTGGACGGGACAGGGGGACGAGAAAAGAAAAGGAGACCGTCTCTTGAGGGGAGTCCGGTCTCTGTGATAGGAGCAGAAGAAGCGCCTTTTCAGACAAAGAGAAGAGGGCAGACTTACTTCTTCTGTTTTTCAGCTTGCAGTATCTTGTCAAGTTTCTTGACGATCTTCGGAAATTGTCGGGCGACGTTATGTTTTTCCCCGATGTCATTTTTCAGATTGTAAAGTTGGGCTGGTTTCGATTGTTTGGGCCTTCTTTTGTTGATCCGTGCGGGGATGTATTTCCATTCGCCAGTGAATACCGCCAGCACACCGGAGGATTCTATGATATAATCTCTGCCTTTCTGTTTTTTTCCGAGGAGTACTTTTAGATGGTTCTGGCTGTCGGGAGCGGCGCCTTTTTCGATTTCCCCGTCCACGAGATCTGCCAGTGAAGCGTATAAGTCTATTTGAGAAAACAAAGCGTCGGTCTCTCCGGGTTTTATTTTATCTTTCCAGGTTACTATGAAAGGAATACGTGTGCCCGCTTCGTAGATGCTGTACTTTGAGCCTCTGAATGCTCCCCAAGGGCGGTGGTTGCCCAGAAGTTCCTGGGCTTTGTCATCGTAGCCGTCGTCAACAATCGGACCGTTATCGCTGGTTAGAACAATCAACGTGTTGTCGTAGATGCCTTGGTCTTTTAGTGCCTTGATTATGGCACCGACAGTCCAGTCAAATTGCAGGATAGCATCACCACGCAGTCCCATGCCGCTCTTACCCTGGAAACGAGGATGAGGATAACGGGGAACATGTACATCGTTGGTTCCTACGTAAAGGAAGAAGGGTTTGTCGCTGTTTCTCTCGATAAAACGGATGGTTTTGGCTGTTATGGTATCGGCGATGTTCTCGTCCACCCATAAAGCCTTTCCGCCGCCTTTCATAAATCCGATACGGGAAATACCGTTGACTATGGCCTGGTCGTGACCGAAGGAAGGGCGCAGTTTGGTGAGGAGTTCCGGATTGTTCTTCCCCGAAGGTTCACCAGGAAAATTTTTCTTGTAGCTGACGAAAATAGGGGCGGAAGCGTCGTAATGGTCTACCTTTCCGTTTTCAATGAATACACAAGGTACGCGGTCCGCTGTAGCAGCCATAATGCAAGAATAGTCAAAACCGATATCATTGAGTGCCGGAGATAGGGTGCCGTTCCAGTCCTGCGTGCCGCGTTGGTTGCCCAGTCCCAGGTGCCATTTCCCGATTGCACCGGTTGTGTAGCCCGCTTGTTTGAACATATCGGCTATGGTGGCTTGTTCGGGTCGGATAATCATGGCTGCGTCTCCGGGGGCAATTCCTGTATCGTTTCTGCGCCAGTTATAATGTCCGGTGAAGAGGGAGTAACGCGAAGGGGTACTGGTAGATGCACAGGCATGAGCATCGGTAAAACGCAGTCCGTCGGCAGCCAGTGCGTCCACATTGGGCGTATTCACCGTTGATTCTCCATTGCAGCAGATATCTCCGAAACCAAGGTCGTCGGCTACAAGGAAGATGACGTTGGGACGGTGGTCGGGCTTGCCTGGAGAGGCGGCTTGGGCATTCATTACGGCGGTGGCGGCAGCCGAAAGCCCCAGGATATATTTTAGACAATAGTTGGATTCCATAAGCTCGTTTATGTGATATTTCCGTTGTTTCCTTATTAGTCCTTTATACTTGCGTATTTTATCGAAGAGCGTAGTTTTCGTCTCAGGAGTAATGAAAACAGGGATTGTCTGATTTTATTTCTTTTGTTGAGATATCTGATGGTAGTTGAAGGAACGGGTGACTTTGTTCGTCTCCTTTTCCAATAATTCAAATCTTCGGGTCATTTTCTTTACACGGTGCGGTTTGTCTTTGGCTACGTTGTGCTGTTGTCCCGGATCCTTTTTTATGTTGTAAAGTTGCCAGCCTTCTTTCTTGCGTGCAGGAGGGAGCAAAACCCAGTCACCTTGGCGGTATCCGTAGTTGAACATACCTTCGATGACCATTTCCTTACGTCCTTTTTTCTTTTTCCCAAGGAAGACATCCAGAGTGTTCAGACTATGTGTCTGGTCTGTTATTTGCTGACCGGTCAGTGCTGCCATAGAGGCGAGCAAGTCCATCTGACAGGCGAAAGCATCGGAGACGCCCGGTTTTACTTTCCCTGGCCATCGTACGATAAAGGGAATGCAAGTGCCGCCCATGTAGCGGGTTGTCTTCCAGCCACGGTAAGGACCGGCAGGTTTGTGGTTGCCTACTTTTTCCTCAGCCTCGTCTTTGTATCCATCGTCGAGTACCGGACCGTTATCACTGGTGAGAATGACCAGAGTGTTCTCTGTAAGATTTAGTCGATCGAGTTCTTTAAGAAACTCCTCGACACACCAGTCGGCTTCCAAAATAACATCTCCACGGGGGCCCATACTGCTTTTACCTATAAATCGTTCGTTAGGAACACGGGGTACATGCGGCTGGTGGAGTCCGTAATAGAGGAAAAACGGTTCGTCCTTATGTTCTTGTAGGAATGTTTTTGCCTTGTTCAGAAATAGTTCTGCCATCTCTTCATCCTTCCATTGAGCCGCTTTTCCACCGGTTTGGAAACCGATGCGCGGAACACCATTCACGATGGAGCCGGCATGGCCGACACTTGCGAACATGCGCAGTAATTCGGGGTTGTTCTTACCTGTAGGTTCTCCGGCAAAGTTTTTGCGATAGCTGACGTAGAGTGGGTCGTTCGGGTCGAGGTTGACACCATTTCCGTTCTCGATGAAGATACAGGGAACCCGGTCGTTTGTCGCTGCCTGGATGAAGGAATAATCATAACCCACTTCTGTGGCGCCTGGAGTTACATGCTTGTTCCAGTCTACGTTGCCGTCGCCCAGACCGAGATGCCATTTACCTACGGCTCCGGTGGCATAACCTGCCTGCTGCATTAGTTTGGGGAGGGTGATGTGCTGAGTGTCAATAATCAGGGCCGCGTTTCCTGGAAGAATCTTCGCGTCCTTGTTGCTCCACGGATACATGCCGGTGAGGAGAGAGTAACGGCTTGGTGTGGAAGTCGCTGCAGTGCAATGGGTATCAGTGAACCGGAGCCCCTCTTCGGCAAGACGGTCCATGCCGGGGGTGTGAATGTCGGTGGCACCGTAACAACTCAAATCGCCAAAGCCCAGGTCATCAGCTTCAATAATGATGACGTTAGGACGTTCAGACTGTTGGGCGGTCATACTCAGTGGCAGTGCCATGGCACAGCCAAGTAAACCCATTCTAGAAAAATCTGTTTTCGTCATATCTTGTTTTGCTTTATTTGCAGTCTTCTCCGGTTTTCCCGGATTCTCGGTTCAGTCGGGAGGAGCTAACATATATATATTATTGAATAAGTAGTCGAAATTAATTTCACATTTTTCTCTTTTATCGACTTCTATCAAATTTTTTTATGAGTGATTTGTTTTCATAATCTCTGCAACACTCAGCATAGCTATCAAGCGAGCTTGAGACTCTGCTTCCGTTTGTAAGAGATGTTTTGTGCGTCAGTCACTTAGTTCGCTAAGTTCCTTTCTGACAAACGAAAAATCCCTCCATCAAAATCTCCGATATAATGTCGATTAATTCTGACCATTTACTTATTGCAAATTTATGAGAATTTGGAGACCGGAGGTGGTTCTTTTGTACAGATATCTGATACGTTCGTACATGGAACGATTTCAAAAATACGAGGAGAAGTGGTGTTGAGGCGTTGAAGGAAAGTACTTGGAGGGATGACTTTGTCTTTGGGCTTTGACTGCATAAGAGTGCCGCTGTCTTATCTGGATATTTTTCTGAGCGAATGGTTGTTCTTAATCATGCAGGATGGTTAAGAAAAATTCTGAAATGCTGTTTGAGGAATAATAGCAGATGCCTGGGAGGTGATTTTTTTATTAGGATGGTTCAGAGGTGCATCAGTTATTGGGGGGTACGTCTCTGCAGTTTCGGCTGATATCCCAAAGAACAAGCATATATAAAATGAAAAACGGTCGTATCACTACGACCGTATTTTCCTAAAAGGACCTACGTTGAGGAGATATCTGAAATGAATGTCTCTTAAACGTGTCCTTTAACATCTATCACAATCACCTAATGTTTTAATTTAATAATAGTTTGTAAGTTGTTTTTTGTGTTTTTCTTTCTTTAATATTGCAAAAGTGGCGGCAATATAGGAATAATAATTGTAACAGAAATAAAAAAACAAAGATTTTTATAAAAATTATATAAACTATTCGCACTTTTTAGTTGGATTCTCTAAAAGAAATGCTGTTTTGTAATCTCTAAGATTGCAAAATGGACTATAATCGATTAGGTTGTCATATGAAAAGTAGAGATCGCAAAATAGACTGATTATGGCTTGTTGAGGGCCATTTTCCTCTACAATCCAGGTCGCATTCTTTTATTATGTGTGGAGAGGAGGGCTAATTATCAAGTGGAGGATGCTTTATGCTTTTATGTGAGCCTCGTTTTAGTTCTTCTTCTTTTGGGGTAAAATAAAAAGCAGTGGCACTTGTATGTTGCCACTGCTTTTCAATGTGTCTATTCTTCGTTCTTGTTTTTCTTCAAATAGTCAGAAGGAGATATGCCAAACTGTTGGGAGAATCGTTTGGTAAAATAGGATGGGGAAGAAAAGCCCACCCGATAACAGACTTCGTTGATACGGGTTTCACCCTTTTGGAATAAGGTGACGGCTTTTTTCAGACGATAGGTGCGAATATAATCGTTTGGAGTCAGCCCGGTGACGCCTTTCACCTTTTGATAGAAAGTACTTCGTCCCATGGCCATTTCTGTGGCGACCTCGTCTATAGGAATATTACAGTCCGACAACTTTTGGTTGATGATCTGATCCAGCTTCTCTAGAAAATCCTTGTCGGAATCATTCGTATAGAATACTTCTGCGGTGGTTTCCGGTTCCGTAAAGAATTTGTGGCGCAGATGTTCCCGGTTGCGGAGAATTGATTTGACTCTCGATTGTAATACCTCTGCAGAGAATGGTTTGGTTACATACATGTCGGCTTCCGATTCATACCCCTCCATCTGACTGTTTTCATCATCTTTGGCTGTTAATATGATAATAGGGATATGGCAGGTGTTTCCTTGTTTCTTCAGCGTTCGGCATAGTGTCATACCATCCATGACGGGCATCATCAAATCGGTGATAATCAGGTCATAGTTTTGTGAAACGGTCGCTTCCAGCGCTTTCTTTCCGTTTTCGCAACTGTCGACCTCATACTTCTCAGTAAAGAGCGAGGTGATGTATTTCCGCATCTCCTCGTTGTCTTCGGCAATCAGCAGTCGTTTTTTCTGGTTTCCTGATATGGAGGTTTGGTCGTCCTTCTTTGGTTGTGGTTCTTGTATTTCTGTTTTCTCTTCGTCCGCACTGTCCTTTTCCTGCACAGGTGCTTCAGCAAGGAGGTTGGTGATGATGAAGTTGGCACCTTTGCCAGATTCGCTTTCCACCCGGATGTCTCCGTGCTGGAGCTTCTGCAAGCGTTTTACAACAAAAAGTCCGATACCTGTACCAACGAAATCGCCAGGCAGATCCTGGTGCACTTGATAAAAAGATTCGAAAATAGCGTTTTGCTCTTCAACTGGGATCCCCTTACCGTTGTCTTGAACGGAAGTCTGCCAATATTTGCCGTCCGGGGTCCGGCTCAGTTCTATCTTAATATGGTCCTTCGTAAATTTCATGGCGTTGGACAGCAGATTGACCATGACTTTTGTGAATCCTTCGCGGTCCAGAGTCGCCCAGCACTCTTCTTCAGGAAGAACATATTCAAAGTTGACTTCTTTACGAATGTTGTAATAGTGGAAGTCCTTCGCAATTTGATGAATCAGTTCTTTGATGTTGACAGCGGTCAGTTGTGCCACATACGATTTGTCCTCGATTTTACGGAAATCCATCAGTTGGTTGACCAATGTCAGCAAGCGTTTGCCGTTGCGTTCGATAATCTGCAAGTCTGGCAGCACCTCTTTAACCTCTTTCTCCTTTTTCATGGCATTGTTCAAAGGTCCGAGTATAAGAGTGAGCGGGGTGCGTATTTCGTGTACCATACAAGTGAAAAATCTCATTTTCGATTCATAAACTTCCTTGTCTTTCTCCATGCGGAAAATACGCATTTCTTCGCGTTTCTTGTTACGATAACGTAGGATGAAATGGGCGATAATTCCAATCAGCAGGAACAAGTAGAGTACTTTCATCGGCCAGCTGAGCCACCAATAGGGATGGATGGTGACACTGATGCATTTTTCTTTACTCCAGATGCCTTCACCGTTGGAAGTACGCACATGGAAAATATATTCTCCAGAAGGCAGGTTCGTATAGTTGGCCATGTTGCTTGAGCCGTGCGTGTGCTGCCAGTCCTTCTCAAAAGGTTCCAGTTTGTATTCAAATTTATTTTTGCTCGGATCGCAATAACTCGTAGAAGAGAATTTGAAAGAGAAACTGTGATGTTTCTGGTTCAAATCCAGATGGTCGGTACAGGTGATCGATTGTTTCAACGGGCTGTCCTCATCGTGGATATTGGCAGATTGGTTGAAGAGATAGAAATCCGTCAGAATGACTTCCGGCATGACTTGATTGTTACTCAACAGTGTCGGCTTGAAATAGTTGAAGCCATTTAGTCCGCCGATGATGATGGCGTTGTCGGAAGTGGTGATGCCTGAATTTTCCTTAAATTGGTTGGACCGTAGCCCGTCCTGCAGAGTATATTGTTTGGTTTGCTGGTTGGTGATGTTGTATGCGAAGAGTCCCTTGTTGGTTGTAATCCATAAAATCTCTCCTTTCTGAATGATATTGAAGATGATGGATTTCCTGAAGATTTTAGGTGCAACAGGCTCCGCGGTTTGGGTGGTTTTGTTGAACACCCATAATCCGTTTCCTTGTGTTCCGACAAAAATTGACGGATTCAACGGATAAATTGTGGTAATACTATTGTCGATATTCTGCGTGCTGTCGGTGGACGATGCTTTGAACTGATGCCATTGATTGTTGGTTTGCTGGTGCCAATAGAAACCCTCGGACAAGGTGCTGACCCACAAGTCGCCGGCTTCGTCTTGCGCGATACAATTAACTTTCCCTTCAATTCCTTTTATTCGTCGGGTCTCATGGTTCTGTGTGTTCAGTTCAAAGAGGCCGTTGAGTGTGCCGACCAAAAGGGTCTTCTCGTTTAATTTATGGAAAGAGTAGATGTTGTTGGGCAATGCAGACGGGTGGGTATTACGTTGGTTTAAGTTGACATGGCTGTAATTGTCCAAATTGACAATGTCCAATCCGCCGATAAACATGCCAACATAGAGAAAGTTGCCGTCGGCATAGATACTCTGTACGTTATGCCACGAAGGATGATAGACTGTTTGGGAATTGTGGTTGAAATTTTGTATGGTATTAGTCTTCCGGTTCCACAGACAAATGCCGTTGTCCTCAACTGCCATCCAAATGTTGCCATTTTTATCTTCGGTAATTCCGCTGATGACATGTCCCTGGATATTCTTGTTTAAGTCGATGAATTGGACAAAATTCTTATTCGTAGGGTGCATGTAATTCACACCGCCGTAGTACGAGGCAATCCACATGCCGTTTTCACGGTCGATACAGATACTGGTCAGACTTTTGTCATTCAGCCGGTTTTCTTCGGTGTAATCGGGTAATTTCCATTCGGCTTTCTCTGTATTGAAGTCGAAAGTAAAGAGTCCTTGATTGGTAGCCCCATAGAGGGTATGGTTGTATTCCTCAAAATCTGAAATCCTGATATGTTTGTTCTTTTTGTCCCAGTTTTCAAATTGATAGACTACAGGGGCTTTGCCTTCTGCGGCAGGTGCTACTCTGAAAATCGCGCGTTTCGTTCCCAACCAGTAGTGATTGTGGGAATCTTGATACATTTCAACGACGTTTCGGTCTTCGAAACTTTTGAATAACGGATTTTCAAAGAGTTTCCATTGATTGCAGTAGAATGGATTTTTGTTGGTTCCGTCTCCCTTCAACTGAAAGACGCCGTTAGCAGAAGTCGTTATCCAAACTTGGTCCTGATGGTCTATATAGATATTCTGAATTTTGATATCTTTTCCTTTGAGGATATCACTGATGTCTTTGAATTCTCCTTGTTGCTGATTATATATGACAATATTTCGGTTTTTGTTGAGAATCCAGATATTATTGTAGCGGTCTCTTTTTAGTTTATTGACCGCACCTGCGAAAATTTTTCCTTCCTCTGTCTTGTCTTTGAAGTCTATCACTCTCTGCTGGGCAGCATCCCAAATCACAATATTGTCAGTTGTCCCCATCCAGATATTTCCATTACCATCGGAAACAAAAGTGTTGATGTTTCGGTGTTTGCCCTGCTTCTGAAAGTTGGTCGCCTCGATGTGGGTCAGATTCTTACCGTCGAATCGATATAGTCCATCCCATAACAAGAACCACATGAATCCGTATTTGTCCTGCAATATAGCGTGAATCGAATTTCGGGAGAAACCATCATTTACTGTCAGATAATTGAAAAAGCGCATATCTGTGGAGACACTGGTGGCCACGGTTTGATGTTCCACTTTAGTTTGGGCAGTGCCCAAAATTGCAGAGAGAAAGAAAAAGAAGGGGAGTATGAGTAAAAAGTGCCGTTGATTCATTTTTTTCATTGTTTCGACAAAAGTAAGGATTTCTTGAAGATGGGGCAAATAAAAAAGCAATCATATACCTTTAGTCCGCATGCGGGGACGGAGTCTTTTTTCGTGGACGTTTTTTGGGGGGACTCAGCGTTTCAAAGAGAAAACGGTGATATTTCGTGTTTACCATGGTGGGGATGATAGGGTGTCATTTGCTTCCTGGAGGCTTAGGAAATGAGTTGTACAATTGTTTGATGATAATGGACAAACTTTTTATTATGATCGGGTAAATACAACTATTTTTGTGATTAGAGCATTGGGGCAAAATAGAAAGTCTATTCAGTCGTAAGATGGCTAGTTCGTAATTGTTCTTCCGGTCCGGCTGGTTTGTATGCTTTATGTGGTGGCTCGGGTGGACTTCCTGTGACTTGGTTGGGGAAGTAAGGACCTTTGCCGGCATCGGCCTTTTGCTTTGCTTCATTTTTTCATACCAGTCGGTATTGATTCTGAACTTATGAAAATCTGAAGCCTATGAAGGCTTGAATTAATATTTCGTTATTTATAGTAATTTTTGAATGTTGAGGTTCGACTGCAGGTGTTGTGGTCGGGCCTCTTTTTATAATAAAAATATAAGTAAAGAGGTCTGGCAAGTGTAGGAGGTGTGGGCGAAACAATCTGTTGGCTGGACATGGCTTGAATAATTTCTCCATGTAATCAGGTCCTGCCGTGGATTCGGGTGGTAGTAAAATCAGAAAGGGGGGATAGCTCGTTTGGCTATCACCCCTTTCTAAAATAACAGTTAATCATAGTGTAATATCTCTCAGAATTCTATCACAAATCATATTGTGATATTCTTATCTTCTTGTTTTATTACCTGGTGCAAAAGTAGACTGTTTTGCATGCTTTTAGTGGAACGATTGTATGTTTCTATGATACAATCATACAAGATGTAACTATTTTTCCGCCTTTTATCCGTATGTATGTGCAAAATCCTCGATGAATCCGTGTATTTTTCTCGTATGACCCCAAGCCTTTGGATCAGATGCCATTTTCGTTTTCCGACAGTTTTTATCAAAAAAGTAGTAGAACTTGAAAATGGGGGGGCTTTTGACTTGCGTAGGAATCATCGTAGTTGGGATGATGTCTTCTCGCCTCATTTCCCGAAGGTATATATGAAATAAAAAAATTCAGCCGTATCCCTGCGGCTGAATTCTTTCAAAAGGGATTGAGTTAATAATAGTAGAACCTCTCAAATCTCTTTTGCATCCATCTATTTATAAACTACCGAAATATGGTATGAAAAAGTATACCTATGTTTCTTTACAAAAGTAGAGAGAATCTGCAATAAAGGATAATGCAATTGTACTGATAACTGAAACGATTGTACAATATTTGTATTTTCCGTATTCGTTTCCATCATGATCAACAGCCAAGATGACGAATTCTTATATCAGATGCGTTTATTTAGTTTATTCAAATCAAAAGAATAAACGGAGAATGATCTCAAACGATGCTTTGACAGAGAATTTTTACCCGACCGTGTGGCATCGGTCATAGTTCCAACGGAAGATTTTGCTTTCCCTTTTGTACAAATATCTTGAGTTTTGGATGAGATGACGAAATGTGTATGGACAGATTTTCTCTCTTAGTTACTTGAGGAAAGTTCAGAATGACCACGTTAAAATAGTTATCTTTTTTGTTGGCTTTTTTACAAAGTTCTAAAATCTATGAACCATGCGGAATCTGCTAAAAATTCCTCCCGAAAAAAGTTCCCCATTTTTACCTTCACACCTTCACATGAACTATATATTGTTGTTGATGAATTGCTTATGTGTGAAGGTGGCACTTTCACCTTTCTTTCACAATCGTGATTTCTCTTTCACAAGTCCGCTGTATTTCCGTCTTGTGAAATTGTATTTTTATGTTAATTGTTTTTTGTGTTTTCCTCAAATTGTTTTTTGTAAAAGTGAAAATTCGCGATTTTTACGCATCTTGATAAGAGGGGAGTCTGTGAAGGTGTTTGGAAGGACGTGTGAAGGTAATGTGAAAGAGAGGTGAAAGTGCCACCTTCACACAGAAGTATAACAAAATCAGAGAGGTACGGTGCTTGTGAAGGTGTGAAAGAGAAAGTGCAAACCTATGTATATTCTATGTTTATCCGAGGTAAATCTATTTATATCAGAGTGAATAGTTACTCAGTGCCTGATAGATTTTCCTGGATGCCAGATAGGTTTGCCTAAGTGCCTTGTAGATTTATCTAAGTGCCTTGTAGATTTGGCTAGATGCCTTGTAAATTTATCTAAGCGCCTTGTAGATTTTCCTAAGTGCCTAATAGATTTCATTAGGTGCCTGATAAATTTTACAAAGTGCCGTTTCGTTTTTACAAAGTATGATGTTGTGGAACTGATTCCGGTATGCCAGGTGGCGGTAAGTCAAAAGGGCGGTAGGGTATGGATACAAAAAAGCCTGTAGGGAAAATCCTTACAGGCTATAATCAGCGCTTCAAGATGGGCTTGAACCAACGACCCCCTGATTAACAGTCAGGTGCTCT
>SAMEA104404103__coassemble_791_pt1 | contig 21621 bp, 19 predicted proteins | sample SAMEA104404103__metabat2_high_PE_061 | metagenome-assembled genome bin SAMEA104404103 (sample SAMEA104404103) | Balaenoptera acutorostrata | reverse complement strand
GGAATACGTCAAGAAATGGTATGAATAAATCATATCAGGAAAATATTCAGATACAAATCGAGGGATGCCATTTGTTTCGCATCCCTCGATTTGTATTTTTATCATATATTTTCGTGTTCTGGCATGGAACGGGCATGAAATAGGCATGCAACCAGCAGTCCGGCTCCATGAGAAGATTTTCTACGCGCTCCCTAGACTCCGTATCCTGTGAAATACAGGTATCCGGGTACAGTTTTTGGCTGGAGATGACAGGATGTTTCTGAGATTTCTCCTGCCTACACTTCCTCAAAATGGTAAATGTCCTTCATGTCATCAGGAAAATCCGCATGAGGTTCAATGCTGATCGGCCGAATTTCCAAGGTAGCTTCTTCCCAACTCTTTTGCGGATAGGCATGAGCCAGCGCCCTTTGTCTCTCCCTGCCCACATTCACGCTTTTGGCGGCATGGGCTGACCAGCAAAGCACAAAGAGATCGGCGGTATCAATATAATTGAAAATTTTTTCTTCATAGATGTCGCCTGTCTGGAGATTTTTCTTGTCGAAGAAATACGGAATGCCTTGTGCCTTATAGGCAATGGCGATGTATTTCACGCTCTCATAATCCTCATGCGCATAGGAGATGAAGACTTTGTTGAATTTCTTCACTTTTACCGGACCATGCAGCTCGCGGGGTGAGGGCACAATACTGGAAGTGAAACTCATCTCTCCGACAGGGACCCCGTTGATAGAGATGCGGGTACGACAGAAAATACCAGCCTCGTCAGAGAGATCTTTGGGCAACAGGCAATCGAAGGGACAACGCGCTATCTTTCCCTTCCAGACAACACTCTTCCGGTCTTCACTCAGGAGACGGTCACCATTGAAAAACTGACAAGTGACACCTATATTCTCTCCACGTTTGACCAGACAGTCCAGGGAGACATAATTGCGGCGGCGCGCCTCTTTCTGGGCTTCCTGAGCCAGTCCGACCACTTTGTGAGTGTCGTCTGGCAGATGAAGGAAGACCTCTACCAACATACGGGCGCCTTTCTTCACCTCTAACGGAGCAAAAACCGAACCGCACACTTCCTGCCGCGACTTGCGGAGCAAACGGGTGCTGATACTGTCGGCTAACAAAGGGAACAAGTGCTTGTGTGTGGCGTTGCGACCAAAATCCTCCGAAGGGGATATGGGTTCGTAAGTTTCTGGCAAGTCGGAGGAATCGTCTTCCATAGGGGTATGAGGGGAGAAATCCTCAGAAATGGAATAGCGTATATCTTTATTCTCTACATATTCGGCTGCCTCCTCTTCCAAATCCTCGGCACATTCTTCACAGTAAAGGGAAAAGGTGCTCTTGCCGGAAGGGGAGCAGAGCGGTGCGGCAGATGTTTTCTCATTTTCGGGCACTGCCCCGCACTTCGGATTTTCAAAATTGCAATTCGATGAGAAGTCGTGGTACGACAGGACGTTTTTCTCCAGGGAATTTCTTAACCGGAAGAGAAGGTGCTCTACCTCCGCGAGGGAAAGGGATAACGGACAAGACGGGAAGAGCGACTCACAAGGTAACTCGTGGGTCGCGCGGAAATCGCCGGCGGAACGGCAGAAACCCTGATAGCAGATGACTCCGCGTCCTGTCACAGCTGATTGAGCAGAATAACTCCGGGTAACGTCAAAATGATAATGGATGTCTTCCAGCCTGACCAGATTCCAGCAATGGCGGTTGGGTTGAAGTCCGTCGCGCAGACTGCCATACACCAGAGGAGCCTCCATGCCCATTTGCTGGAAAAGAAATTGTACGGCCTTGGCGAACCCTTCACTATTGGCCCGCTGATGAACGAAGACGTCAAAGATTGTGGAAGCCGTGTGGATGGGACTGTAAGCAGAATGGTTGTGAAGCCATTGGTATACATAAAGTGCCTTGCATTTGACATCGGAAATCCGATTCACACCCTCTTGAAAGAAGTGAAATTTTACGATTTCAAGCATCTCGCTGGCCTTGGTTCTTTCCTCTACTGTAAATCCGTATTCCAAATGGAGGGTATGACTGTCCTCATCAAAATGATATTGCTCCGTAAACCAAAACAATTCAGGATGATGGAGCACGATGTCGTTGACTACATGTCCCACATTATAAGCGTCGATATCTCCACGCAACTTTACAGCAGTCCGATGTTTCTGAATGGCTTTTAAGAGTTGGTCGTAGAGTGTATTCATCTTTTCAAAGTATTTTTTATTTTAGATAAAAGGGCATATATGCAAATATAACTCTTTAAAATTGAATAAGATGGATTTACCTTCAAAAACAACCGCTCCGGACAAGAAGATGCCCGGAGCGGTAAGAGATTTTTAGAGTAAGTTAGCGATCGATATGAATCGACAGCATATTGAAGATGCCGATGGAGGAGTGCTTTGCTGATCAGGAGGAAAACTGGCGGACCAGGTGACTGACTCCTGAAAAACGGGATCAACCATACAACCTCTCCCAGCTGCCGATTATAAGACAACTAAGTATTAAAATTAAATTTGATTACTTGTAGAATAGGTGAATCTATTTCAATTCAAATTTGGCAGAGACATTCACCACATAAGTGATGCCGGTGATGTTCGGAGTGGGGATGTCAGCCCCCTCGGAAGCATCGGCATTGTAAGCTTCGGCCATAGCGAGTTTGTACACCCGTGGACGCGGACTGTTGTTGGTCATCCAGGAATTGATGCTGAGGGCCTTGCCAATACTCTGGTCCACGGCAGCGGCCAGGGCGGCGGCTTCCTTCTTGGCCTTCCGGGCAGCTTCGGCTCCCAGTTCCACCTTCAGTTCGTCCGCCCGGGTATAACGGGTCTGCACAAGGTTGATATGGGTGATGTGCTGGTCTTCCAGCTGCCTCACCACTTGTTGCAGAGTCGCGGCGTCATGAAGTTTGAGATGATAGGTTGCCTCACTGCGCGGTACGGGATTTCGGGAGAAGGTTTTGAATTTAGCCTCACTGCCCATCTGGCGGATGCTGAGATTTTCCTCATAGTCGATATGGAGACGCTTGAGCACTGCAATCATCTCATTTTGTTTTTCCAACAAACTCACGCGCCCCTTGTAATCGTTCTCTCTGATTTCGATGGAGAGAAGGAGTTCGTCGGGCATCACTTCGCGTTGTGCGGTAGCCTGAACGTCCACACTGGGTGTCTTTTCGGTTTGTGCCTGTACGGTGGGTGTATGACAGCAGAATGCTGCGAGGAGGAGGGCGGTGCCCATCCATAGATTTTTTGTTTTCATCTGTTTCTCTGTTTTACTTATTCGCTATAAATCAATTTTCCCTGATTATAAATTCCCCACTTGCCGTTGATCCGCTTCACCTGGTAATTTGGGGTGTGGCGGCTTTTCCAGACATCTCCCTTCCGGGAAAGAAGGGGAGGTTGTTTCTCCTGGGGAAGATAAACTTCTACCTTCGACTGGTCTGCGCTGAATACGAGGTAAGCGCCAAGCGAAGAAGAGGGGTCGCTGACCGGATTCATCCGGATGCCTTTCTCAAAGGGACGGATGCAGTCCTTCAGTAATTCCGACCATTGATAGCCTGCCGAAGCGATACAGCCGTGAGCATCACGGTCGCTACCTACGAGGGGCTTTGAGGTACAGGGTACTCGATGGGAGGTATTACAAGCTGTCAGCAGCAGGAAACCTGTCAGAAGAAGGGGGAGATATGTTCTTTTATACATGCTGTTTTCATTTTTAGTAAACGTAAAGATAGTCTTTTTTCTTAAAACGACTATCGCCGGAGCGTTGATAGCGGCTTTCGTTCTCTACAAGGAAAACCGGAAACCCAATTTGAAATTGAAATTAAGGGGTTTGTCTTTATAAATGGTCTGCACGGCGCTGCCGTTGTTAAAATAGTAGCATACACCGGGTTCGGCATAGAGTCCCACATGGGGACCAAAATTGAGTTGTGCTCCGAGTGCGCCGTCGACCGAAGCCTGCAAAGGCTGTTCGAAGAAGCGCCGCTCATACATTGCCCGGTGGTTCTGGTTGATGATATAGTCGGTTGCCGACTTCCCATAGATACATTTTTCCAGACTTCCGCCTGCTGTGGCATACAGTTGCCAGAGACGATGGTCTGCCAGCTGGTAACTCACATGGAACGGAACACCAAGGTACTGGAGACGCTGCTGCGTGACATAGTGGTTCTGGTCGCTGCCGGAAATCAATTCCGAACTCAGATAAGTGTAAGTCAGTCCGGTTTCCACACTCCAGCGCCTGCTGAGGGGAATACGGAGCGACAAACCGAATTTCACTGGGAGTTTGTGCTTTTTGTAAGTGTCCACCTCTTTTCCCAGGTTGTTGTAAATAATGTCCTTCGCGGGTTCTTGTCTCTCCCACAAATGTCCGGAGACTTCGTGAGGCAGCACGTCGCCGGTGACAAATTCACCATAACCTCCCTGGTGGCTTGACGTATGCGTCAGATTGGCGGCATAAAGGTTCACCGCCAGTGATTTTCTTTTTTTCTTCTTTCCGGAGAGAGACGCGTCCGCCAGTTTCGGGGACGTACCACGCATGAGAGCTGGCTGTGGGGCGTCAGACCCCCCAACACGTTTTTCCGGAAGGTTTTCTTTCTCCTCTGCCTGTTGGGAGTCGGAGGCGGGCAAACCGTCCGTTTCCGCCTCTCCGACTTCCCGTAAGGCTTGGGAGCGGGAACTGCCGTCTTCCGCCCGGAGGGCATCGACTGGCTTTCCCTTCAAGTTGTCCCGTTGAACAGGAGCTGCTTCAGCGATCCATTCGCCTTGCTCCCCTGCGGGGGACTGGTACAGTTTTTGTCTAGTTGTCTGTTTATTTAGATTTGTGATAAAAGAGGCTGCGGGAATTTTCTCCGCGACAGTGGTCTGAAGCGAATCAGACGTCGGGAACGTCAGGAACCAGGCGATGGCGACGGTAGCGGCGGCACTTCCCACACCGGCAGCCCACCAGACCCAAGACCTGCGGCGGGGACGTATCTCAGGAGCTGCCGTGGGGAGCGCTGCCTCGATGTCCTCCCAGAGACCGGGTGGAACGGGGGTGTGATGGTCGGCCATCTTTTTTCGTAAATCATTGATCCATTGTTCTTCCATTGCTTCCTGACTGATATTTTTTGATTTGTTTGGCAAGTAAGTTTTTCGCACGGTGGAATTGCGATGCCGAAGTAGCTTCCTTGATATGGAGCAATGTGGCAATTTCCTTGTGACTTTTGTTTTCAAAAACATACAAATTGAAAACGGTGCGGTAGCCTATGGGTAATTTTCTAATCATCTCTTGTATCACCTCTGCCGGCAAGTCGCCAGTATCGGGGGACTCGTCAAAATCCTCTCCGGTATTTTCTCCGAAAGAACCTCCATGGAGGTTTTCAGAATTGTCGGGCACTTCCCATTCATCGTCGAGAGATACCGACCGCTCGTTCTGCTGGATCCATTTCAAAGCCTCGTTGACAACGATGCGCGAAGCCCAGGCCTTGAGGGATCCCTTGTCGCGGTATTCAAACTGGTCGATGGAGGTGAATATCTTGATAAAGGCGTTCTGGAGGACATCTTTCAGGTCCTCTTCGATGACAATATAACGAGAACCCACGGCGGTCAGGTATTCCGCGTACAGGGAGTAGAAATCCTTCATTGCAGAAGCTTTCCTGTCCTTCAAAAGTTTTACCAACTTTTGCTCGCTGTTGTTCTCGCTATAAAGCATCTTCATCTATATGTGTATCCTATTGAAAAAATGGTCTTTCCTGGATAGTCTCCCGCAGGGAGTCATCAGAAAGAGACTGAGCTGTTGATTTTCTGAATAAAACACCTCCTTTCTTTATTGGGGGATGATGATTTCTTAGTTTATATATCTATTAAGGGTTTCCTTTAGGGAAGGTAACACCGCTGATACGCCCGGCCCTGAAAAAATGGAGAGAGGAAAGAAGAAACACTTTATTTCGCAAGAAAGATAGGACTATTTTATAGAGCCACCAAGTGTCCAGACGTTTTTCTCACCCTCTCTTTTTATTTTTTTACGTCTCGGCGGAGCCGTGTTAATTTCTATATACAACTGAGTTACAAATGTTTCAGATTATTAAATCTCGAAATCTACTCCAGCGTCTTTAAGAACTTCTCTTGTCCGTCCTTCAACAGATTTCCATCTGTCTGCTGACGGGTGCAATAGTTGAACTCAGCAGTCTTCATGCCTGTGAATGAGCGCCATTTCAGACGGAGCTTCACCGTCTTTCCCTGAGTGTCGGGCAAGTCCTTGAGGTTGAAGGCTACCAGACCATCTCCCACGACATTGCCCCAGTTGCCATTGCTGTTGTGGCGGAATTCCAATTCATAAGGGTTTTCTCCCTTGTAGTTGGTTAGGAGGTTCACCGTATGCGGAGTGCCGTAAGGCCCCCAGTTGGTACGGAACCGAAGGGTGAGATAGCCGTCTTCTGCGATGGTCACCCAGTCGTTGACAATCTCTACCGGGTCATTGCCATATACCGAATCATTCTGACCGAAACGATTGGGAACAGTGTGCTTTGTCAGAATACTGTCAATCCAGTTGATCCGAACGGCCTTGCTGTAGGGCGCCACATTACCCGGCACTTCGGTGTAGTTGACCAAAGCTCTCACTTCCTTGCCAAAAGGTGACTGCTTGTAGTTCGTCGGCAACAAGGTGGTGCGCTCGTCCAGCTGCAGATAGAAGGTCTGGTCGCTGGCGGTCTTCGCGGTCACTAGTGCATTGGGATAACGCTGGCGATCGTCATCGTCATCATCCATACACGACTGGAACAGAGAGGTGGTCATCAGCAATGCCACCACCATCATGAAATACTGAGATAATTTTTTCATACCTGTTTTCTTTTTTAGGTGAGTGATTAAAGTGAAGCGGCAGCCTTCCGGGAATCCTTTCTGATTATCTTGCCTGACAAGTTTTCTGAATCATTTTTTTCTTCTTGCCATGGACAAATCTGTCCTCCGTAGAGAAGGGCAGGAAACTCCGCTAGAGATTTCCTGTATGAAAGGAAGTGCAATAGCCTGCTTCGGCTTCCAACTATCCATTAAATCGCGATTTTTAAAAATCTTGCATGAGAACACCCAAAAAGAATGTTAACAAATAATGGGAAAAGCAAAATTCCAGTGTTTCGGAAAGCACCCTGGCAGTCCGTGGACTACTCTCCGACCTCTATTTCCTTTTATTCCATGCAGATGCTTCCCTGTAGGGAACTAAAATCACTCCGCCATTTATATCTCTTACTCAACCGAAAAACATTATCTTTGTGGAGTCTAATATTATTGAATATCAATATGAAAAATATTCCTTGGCAAGAACGCCCCGCCGGATGCCCCGACGTGATGTGGCGTTATAGTGAGAATCCCGTGATCGGCCGTTATGACATTCCAAGTTCCAACAGCATCTTCAACAGTGCAGTCGTCCCCTTTGGCGATGGCTTTGCCGGCGTCTTCCGTTGCGACAACAAGCGCGTGCAGATGAACATCTTTGCCGGCTTCAGTAAGGACGGTATCCATTGGGAAATCAACCACGAGCCTATCGTGTTCAAGGCTGGAAACACCCAGATGATCGAGAGCGACTACAAGTACGACCCACGCGTCACCTGGATTGAGGACCGCTACTGGATAACCTGGTGCAACGGCTACCATGGACCTACCATCGGCATTGCCTATACCTACGACTTCAAGGAATTCTTCCAGTGTGAGAATGCCTTCCTGCCTTTCAACCGCAACGGTGTGCTCTTCCCCGAAAAAATCGGTGGACGTTATGCCATGCTCTCCCGCCCGAGCGACAACGGCCATACACCTTTTGGCGACATTTATCTCAGCTTCAGCCCGGATATGAAATATTGGGGCGAGCACCGCAGCGTGATGAAGGTAACCCCCTTCGAACAGAGTGCCTGGCAGTGCACCAAAATCGGTGCGGGCAGTGTCCCCATCCGGACAAACGAAGGCTGGCTGATGTTCTACCACGGTGTCATCACCACTTGCAACGGTTTCCGCTATTCTATGGGAGCCGTCCTCCTCGACCTTGAAGATCCCACCAAGGTGCTCTACCGCAGCATGGAATATCTCCTTGCGCCCGCCGCACCTTACGAGCTCCAGGGCGATGTGCCCAATGTTGTCTTCCCTTGCGCCGCTTTGCACGAGGGTGACAAGGTAGCCGTCTACTACGGAGCGGCCGACACTGTCACCTGCATGGCTTTTGGACGTATCAGCGAAATCATCGATTTTTTGAAAAGACAGTAAAAAACAGACCTTACATGAAACATAAAATATCCGGATGGATGCAACAGGCGGGACGCACTGCCGGCATCGCCCTCCTCGGACTCCTCTTCGGCATACCGGTGTGGAGCCAGCAGCCGGTGGACTATGTGCATCCCTTTGTCGGCACCACCAACTTCGGTACCACCAATCCTGGTGCAGTATGCCCCAGCGGCATGATGAGCGCTGTCCCCTTCAATGTGATGGGCTCCGACCTCAACCATTTCGACAAGGACAAACGCTGGTGGTCCACCCCCTATGATGTCACCAATGTCTATTTCACCGGTTTTTCCCATGTCAACCTGAGCGGTGTGGGATGCCCCGACCTGGGCTCTCTCTTACTCATGCCGACAACGGGGGAACTCGTCGTCGACTTTGGACAATATGGTTCCACCTATAAGGAGGAGGTCGCCACTCCGGGCTACTATTCCAACCGTCTCGATAAATATGATATTCTCACCGAAGTGACGGCCACACCACGCACGGCTCTCCACCGCTATACTTTCCCAGGTGGTCCGGCAAATCTTCTCCTCAATTTGGGAGAGGGGCTCACCAACGAGACGGGGGCCACTGTACGCCGTGTCAGCGAGAACGAGATAGAGGGCACCAAACTCATGGGTACATTCTGCTACGACGCCCGACAGGCGGTTTTCCCCATCTACTTCGTACTGCGTGTCAACAAAACAGGACTGAAATCCGGTTACTGGAAATACCAGCGGCCCAAACAGGGCGTTGAAGCGCAGTGGGACAAGGACAACGGGAAATATAAAATCTATACGAAATATGGCAAGGAACTTTCGGGCGACGACATCGGCGCCTGGTTCTCTTTCGATACCCAACCCGGCGAACAGGTGGAGGTGCAAATCGGTGTTTCTTTCGTCAGTACCCAGAATGCACGGGAGAATCTGAACGCAGAACAGGGACGCCACCATTTTGACGAACTGCGCAAAGCGGCACGGGAGGAATGGAACCGGGAACTTTCGCGCATCCTCGTAGAAGGGGGCACGGAGGAACAGAAGGGAGTATTCTATACGGCTCTCTATCACACGCTAATCCACCCGAACCTTCTTCAGGATGTCAACGGTGAATACCCGGCGATGGAAAGCGACCAGATACGCAAGACTCCAGGCAACCGTTATACGGTGTTCTCTCTCTGGGATACCTACCGCAATGTCCATCAATTGCTGACTCTCGCCTATCCGGAACGGCAAATCGAAATGGCACGCACCATGGTCGATATGTACCGCGAAGGGGGATGGCTGCCCAAATGGGAACTCTACGGCCGCGAAACTTTCACAATGGAGGGCGACCCGGCCATTCCGGTCCTTGTGGATACTTGGATGAAGGGACTCCGCGACTTTGACATCAACGTGGCATACGAGGCCATGAAGAAGGGGGCCACGACTCCGGGCAAAGACAACCTTCTGCGACCCGACAACGACGACTATATGCGGCTGGGCTATGTGCCCTTGCGCGAGGAGTTTGATAATTCCGTGAGCCATGCGCTCGAATATTATGTGGCAGACTATGCGCTCTCCACCCTCGCCAGCGAACTGGGCTTCGAAAAGGATGCTGAACTCTTCCGGGAGCGTTCTATGGGATACAAACACTATTTCTGCAAAGAATACGGCACCCTCCGCCCCATCTGGCCCGACGGACGCTTTGTCACTCCTTTCGACCCAAGCACCGGCGCTAACTTTGAACCTTGTCCAGGATTCCACGAGGGCAGCGCATGGAACTATACCTTCTTTGTACCCCACGACATTCTGGGACTGGCACGACTCATGGGCGGAAAAAAGGCCTTCGTCGACCGACTGCAGTCGGTCTTCGATAAAGGATATTATGACCCGGCCAACGAACCTGACATTGCCTATCCATATCTTTTCTCTTACTTTAAGGGAGAGGAATGGCGCACACAGAAGCTGACGCGAGAACTTCTGGCGAAGCATTTCACCACGCGCCCCGACGGCATTCCAGGAAATGACGATGTAGGCACAATGTCCACCTGGGCGATTTTCTCCATGATGGGCTTCTATCCCGACTGCCCGGGTGTGCCGGAATATACCTTCACGGCTCCGGTATTCGACAAGGTGACCATACAGCTCGATCCTAAATATTACAAACAGCCACAACTCGTCATCGAGGCAGAACAGGCTGACAACAACAAGGCTTATATCCAGTCCATCGAAGTGGGAGGTAAAAAATTGAAATCCTTCCGCATTTCTCACGAGGACCTTGTTAACGGAGGTACCGTGAAGATGGTCTTGAAATAAAGTATATTAAATTCTTGCCTATTAAAATCCGCTGGTGCAAAAGGATGCATCAGCGGATTTTTTTGTAGGTAGATGGAAATGATTTAACCCACATTGAGCAAGATTTCCGCATAACCTCCACAAAATCAGCTGTCATTTTTTGAGGCGGTCCCTTTGGGTGTACTACAGATTTTAATGTGACAAAGTTCTTTGTTGTGATTCCAAGTGCCCCATATATTTCATGTGCCTTTTCTTCGGGCTCTGTACTTTTTCGAATCGCAAGTCTATGGTTGCTGCCAGTTTCAAATTCCGCAGTAACCCGAACCTGGGCACTGAGTATCCTTAGCAATTCGCTCCATCTAATATTTATTTTCTTTTGTTTACCGATATAAGAGCACTGAAATGGCTTAAGGAAAATGAAACATCAAACATAAATAGGAGTTAGGAGGGAGGAGTTGGTCAGCATGTAACTCTGTCAATGGATGCTAGCCAGCGGGTCGGAAGTATCCAACTCCTCTCCCCTCTCCCCTCCCTCCTAACTCCTCCCATATTCCAACTTCTCCCTCCTAACTCCTCCCTCCTATCTAATCCTTAATATCTATTAAAAAAAGTTCACGGAAATTTGACGGACACCTGGCTTCCGGCATGTCGTATCTTTGTACTATGAGAGGGAGATAAGGCGCCAAGGTTCCTCTATAAAATTAACCTTTAAAATTTACGTTATGATTAAGTATTTCGTTACAAGCCGTAAGAGTCCGATCAATCAGTCTATAAAGTACTATGCATAGATTTCCAGTCCGGAACCTATTGATTTGGAAGCTATCGCCAAGCGTATCGCGGCGAACTGTACTTTGACCCGCCACGATATTCTGGCTTGTCTTTCCGCCTTCCAGGAACAGCTGATCATGTCCTTGCAAGAGGGCAAGAGTGTACGTCTCTCAGACTTAGGGTGCTTCCGTGTGTCACTCAGATCGGAGGGTACAGAGAGAGAGGAGGATTTCTCTACGGCAAGAATTAAAAGCACGCATATTCTGTTCTCCCCATCTCCTCGATTGCGCAAGGCAGTCGCTGTGGGTGCTGATGGTGTCAACTTCAGTATGTTAGAGAAGACGGAAGCGTCTGCGAAAGCGCCTACAGAAGCGCTTGAGCATTCAGACGGCGGTCTTTAACGCTGGTTGAGGACAGTTCCAAAGACGCTGAGAATAAGAGTCGAGGATAAAAGGGACGATTGAGTCTGAGTACGATACGTCCAGATGTTAATAATTAACAGATCAGACAGTCGAAGCGTTGAGAACCTTCATCTTTTCAAAGTCGTTGTTTCACAAAGTGGAGCAACGGCTTTTTAAATTAAGGAAATCGGAGGAGAAATTAGTATTAGAATATCGCGAAGGAAAAAAGTTCTGTTTTTGTTACCTCTCCCTTCTTCGAAGATTTTAATGAAAACGGATGAGGTCTGCCAGTAGCCTCGAGCTACCAACAGACCTCTTGAAAAATTCATATATTTGCGTAAAACCTAAGTACTGCGACAAAACCGCCAGTATCTTTATGCGTTCACTTTGGAATATTTTTCTTTCCTGTAACAATAGCGTTCACATTGCATACGTAGGTCATAACCGAGGAGTGCTCCTAAAATGAAATCTTCTTCAGGGCTGAGCTTGTTCAGTGGTTTTGTAATAATCAACTCGATGGTGTCAAGACATTCTTTACTACCAAAGTAGATATTGACTGAATTCTTGCCTGCGTCCTGAAGGACGTATGAAATTCCCTGAGTCCGGAGACGATCGGTTGCAACAGGCTGGTACTCTTTGTTCATGGTGTACAGCACCAATGGTCGTACCCCCTTCTTGTATTCATAAATATGATTTAGAAAGACCCTTATTTCTCCAGGCATAGCACTCTCGTTGAATTTCATTTTGTTATTATTTTCTTTAAGGATGTTCGCTGAATGTGAATGCAATTCTTGTATCGATTAGATACCTTCGCTCTTCAAAGTTTCAATCCAGTTGCTGATACGTTCTTCAGTCTTGTCGTCTTCGTTCATTTCGTCAAGAGCGAGACCAACGAACTTACCGTCAACTACAGCTTCAGAGTCGTCGTAAGTGTAGCCGTCTGTGCTTATAGCACCGATGAATTCGCAACCTGTACCCTGCAACTCATTGTAGATAGTACCCAATGCACCGCAGAAAGTATCGCTGAATGATGAAGAGTCGCCACATCCGAAGAGACCTACCTTCTTGCCTGACAGGTCGAGTGCCTTAGCTGCTTCCAAGAAGTCATACCAGTCATCCTGCAAATCGCCAGAACCCCAAGTAGATGAACCCAAGAGGAGTGTGTCATATTCTAACATTTTGTCTGCTGAAACTTCTGATACGTTAAATACATCAGAAACACCTAATTTTTCAGCTATCTGCTGTGCTACACTTTCGGTAGTACCGGTAGAAGTACCGAAGAAAATACCAATTTTGCTCATATTCGTATTAGTTAAATTGTTCGGATGCAAAGTTCAGTATTTTATAATGGCTTGGCAATACCTAAAAATAATGGTTTCAGTGACTTTTTTCCTTGTTTTATCCCCTTAAGTATGTATATTTGGTATCAGTTCATAAAAAAATAACACTTTCCGAAAACAGAATATCTCAGAGTTGCCTTTCTCGGAAAATCTTATTTTTTAGCAGATTTTCTTTTCAGAGGATGGATGTCTGGGCGTTGTGGCTTGATGGAAAATATATGATTTGATTTCCTTGCAAAAGCTGTAAAAGAAGATAGAATCTTCTCCGGCGGTGTCATTCCTGGTTTGTGAATCCCGGCGCCCGGTAGTTTCCTATTTGCCCGTTACGCCCGCCTCATTCTACAGCCTTGTTTTTATAAGTAATTCAAGTTTCTTAAGTGCCGTTTTATATCCATAATGAATATGATTGCGGCCTCGTTTTTTGCAGTAGTGTAGTTAGAATTTATTTTATATATATTTTTCTTATCTTCAACTTCTATCGATTTTTTTTACAGGTGATCCTTCCCTTATGCGTCAGTCACTTAGCCTGCTAAGCTCCTTCCTTATAAGGATAAAATCCCTCTCTAAAAATCTCCGATATAATGTTGATTCATTTCGACCACTTACTTAGATATCGCAATCGGTTGTCGGAAAAATCCTGTTCCGCTGCCCATTTTTAAGACAATGTTGCAGAGGTCTTTTCCTGACGCTTCTCTGAGTTCCCCATGATATGATGGATATCTTCCATTAAGTCTTCGTAGGTGGCTATGGGATTGTCTGTATGGATGGCACCTATTTTGAGGGCGGCATCACTGACATAAATTCTCGGAATACGGCTTTTGGCGAAGAGATGGTAGATATTTGCATCCTTCTGTGCAGAATAAGGCAGTGTGAGATGGTTTTGTTTCCAATACCTTTGTATGGCGTCGGCTTCTTCGTTCCGGCTGATACATACGAGCTGTATGGGATAAGGACAGGTGTCGTAGATTCGCTGGATGACGGGGAGTTCCTTTTGGCAGTCTCTACATTGGGTATGGAAAAAGACAATCATGGAGACTCCGCCCTTCAAATCGTTGGTGGAGAGGTGGCTTCCGTCGTTCAGCTGGACGGTAAAATCCGGGAGTGTCTCTCCTATACGCAATTCTATGTTGCCGACAGATTCTTCAACCTCCTCAGAGATACACGAGAAGCAGCAGAGTGCACAGGCGGCCAGAAATAATGGCAGGCATATTTTATGGATAAGCGTCATATTCAATCGTTTTATGGCAAAAGTAGTGTTTGTTTCTGAGATTTTCATTAAAAGTCCTGCCATTTGCATGCTGAATGTGTGAAAGGTATGGATGGGGGCATAAATGTAGTCAAAATACGGCCCATATATCTTTTCTGTTTCCGATTTCTCGCCTCTTTGAGGTTAATACATTACTTTTGTCGTTTATTAAGTAATGGTGAAAATTAATTTTATATAGTTTTCTTAGATTCAACTTCTATCGAATTTTTCACAGGTGATTTTCCCCTTATGCGTCAGTCACTTAGCCCGCTAAGCTCTTTCCTTATAAGGATAGAATCCCTCTCTAAAAATCTCCGATATAATGTTGATTAATTTCGACCACTTACTTATCATTAAAGAATAACAGTATATTTATGAACAGTTTGAATGCGTCATCGATGAAAGAACGGCTAGCCTCTCTGGATATTCTCAGAGGTGTCGATTTGTTTTTGTTGGTTTTTCTCCAGCCTGTACTTCTTTCCATTTTAGGTAGACTGGATGTCGGTTGGGTGCAGCCTGTGCTCTATCAGCTCGACCACGAGGTGTGGGACGGTTTCCGCTTCTGGGACCTGGTCATGCCGCTCTTCCTTTTCATGACGGGTGCTTCCATGCCTTTCTCTTTTTCCAAGTATCTGAAGCACGGGGCTGATGCCGTCATTTACAGAAAGATATTCAAGCGTTTTATCGTGCTTTTCCTTTTGGGGATGGTTGTTCAAGGCAATCTGTTGGGGTTCGACTGGAATCAGATATACCTCTATACCAATACGCTTCAGGCTATTGGTGCCGGTTATCTCTTTACAGCGCTGCTGCTGTTGAATCTGTCTCTGCGTTGGCAAATCGTTTCGGGCGTATGCTTACTCGTTGTCTACACGGTTCCCTTCCTTATCACCGGAGATTTTACAGTGGAAGGCAATTTTGCCAATCTGGTAGATGCAACCCTATTAGGTCGTTTCCGTGGTGACCCTACTTACACCTGGATATGGAGTACGCTGACGTTTACGGTCACAGTGCTCATGGGGTCATTTGCCGGCCGTATGATGAAGAGCGGCAAGACGCTGGGACAGCGGAAGGTGGTGTGGCTGCTTCTGCTGACAGGAGTCATTCTAGTGATTGCCGCTGAACTTTGTGATTTTGTCGTACCTGTCAACAAGCGTATCTGGTCGGCCAGTATGACGTTGCTTTCTGGCGGTTATTGTTTCTTGCTGATGGGGCTCTTCTATTATTGGATAGATTATAAGGGACATGTCAGAGGATTGGAATGGCTGAAGTATTACGGGATGAACTCCATTACTGCCTATATGCTTGGGGAGGTCGTCAATTTCCGGAGTATTGCACAAAGTGTCTCTTACGGCTTGGAACCTTATTTGGGAGAATTCTATCCTGCATGGATCACTTTTGCTAATTTCCTGATTCTTTTCTTCATCTTGAGATGGATGTACAGAAATAAGATTTTCTTGAAGATATAACGTCTGCTGTTGACAACTGCTTGCGGGCAGACTTCCTGCACTTATATATATAAGGACCGCCACGGAGAGTTCGTGTCTCCGTGGCGGTCCTTTTTCTTTTCATATAGGAAAGTCCCTGTTTCAGAAGGGAATTTTCATACGGTATGTCTTATTTGTTGGCAGCACCCTTCACCTTAAGTACTTCCACCTTGAAAATCAAAGTAGCGAAAGGAGGAATGTTCTGGTTGCCACGTTCGCCGTAAGCCAGGTCGTAAGGGATGTAAAGTTCCCATACAGAGCCTTCCGGCATCATCTGCAAAGCTTCGGTCCAACCTTTGATTACTTGGTTCGGGCGGAAGGTTGCAGGCTGGTTGCGCTTGTAAGAAGAGTCGAATACCGTGCCGTCGATGAGCTTGCCTTCGTAGTGCACTTCCACTTCGGTAGTGTCGGCAGCTACTGCCCCCTTGCCTTCAGAGAGCACGCGGTATTGCAAACCGCTCTTGGTGGTCTTCACACCCTTGGTCTTCTTGTTGGCAGCCAGCCAGGCCAGATTGGTTTCTTTCAATTGGCTGGTGAAATATTTCATCTGCTGTTCAGCCACCTTCATGGCAGAGTCGGCAGAGAGGGAGTTTGTACCCATCATGCCTTCGCACAATCCCTTGTTGAAGAGGTGGATGTCAGCATAAGTAGTATCAGTCTTGCCTGTAGCCTGCTTGTTGAGGCTGGGGATGATCTGTTTCTGGTTCATCTCACCGATGCGGAGACCGGCTACGAAGGCAGTCAGTTCCTTTACCTTGGCTTCGGACATGGTGGCGTAAGCTGCGATACCCTTTGCCGCATCAGCGATGTGGAGGGAGTCAATGCCCTCACGTCCCTGAAGATACTGAATGAGGCTGCTGCTCTGTGCCACACCCATTGCGTAGCTGAAATGAGCGCCGTCTACCGGCTGGATTTTCTCGGCTACCGGCTTATCCTGCTTTTTCTTCTTGCGGGAAAGCGCAGAAGCGTCAGTACATACGAGTACTGCCATTGCTAATATAGCGATTGTCTTGAGTTTCATTTTTTGTTAACTTTGATGTTGTGGAGTTTTACTTTTAAAATGATATTAGAGAACGGCGGAATCAGGTCGCTGTAGCCGTGAGGGCCGAAGCTGAGACTCCATGGGATGTAAGCTTCCCATTCGGAGCCCAGCGGCATGCTGGTCATCAGAATCGTGAATCCCGGGAAATTGATGGTGCCGTTTGCTACAGCCACGTCCGTGATGGCATTGCTGGCAATGATCATGGTGCCGTCGATGAGATGTCCCTCGTATTCTATAGAAACGAGGTTGCCGGTGCTGGGCTTGGGGCCCTTTCCCGGAGTGATGACTTTATAAAGTATGCCTTCGTCCAGTTTCTGGATGCCCGGTTCCTTGGCTTTGGCAGCCATGAAGTCATTGTTGGCCTTGAATTCTTTCGGAAATTCCTTCTTCATGTTTTCAATGCTGGTTCTCTCGATGACGCCATGAACATATTTGCCGGCATCTTCGCGGGCGAGGAGTTTTCCGTTGACCTTGAATTTCGGAGTGTCCTTCACTACATCCATAAAGCCTGCAATAAAATTATTGATGTTCAGGTGTTGGGATTCGTTTTCTCCGAAGAGGTCGGTTTCAGCATCTTTGATGGTATTGGTGCGTAGATTGTAACCTGATTCGTATCCCATCTGATAGGCGAGGAACTCTTGGTTTTCACCGCTGATACCGTCTTTGATGCCCTGGATGAATTTTTCCAGGTAGATGGTGTCGATGCCGGCGTTGGTCATGACCATTTTCAGTTCTTTCTCAGAGCCGGACCAGCCGATACCCAAAGCATAGCTTACTGAGTCGACACTGTTGTTGAAGGTGACTGCCGCCTGCTGAGTAGAGTCTGCGTTCTCTTTGTTGCTTCCACTGTTGCCATTGCAGGCAAAGAAGAGTGTCATGCAGAGAAGATAGAGTGCAATCGATGTAGTTTTCATTTACGTAGTGACTGATGTCGAAATACTTTTTATTTTACTTTCTTTACCGCCTTCATCTTGAAGATCAAAGTAGAGAAAGGTTTGATCTGACCGGCTGCCTGAGCGCGGTAACCCTGCTGGTAAGGGATGTAAACTTCCCATTCTGCACCGACTGGAATGTTGGACAAAGCGATGTCGAAGCCTGGAACAGCCTGGCCTACACCTACAGGGAACTGTGAAGGCTGTGCGTAGCGTGAGCTGGCGTCGAAGATGCTGTCATTGATCAGACGGCCTTCATATTCCACTTCGAGTGTTTCGCCCTGAGCGGCCTTCTCGCCTTTGCTGCCCTTCAATTCTTTATAGAACACGCCGTTGCCCAGAGGTTTCACACCTTCCTTCTTGGCGATGTCTGCCATGAAGGCGTCGTTTGCCTTGGCATATTCCTGGTTGGCAGGATCCTGCAGTTTGTTTCTCTCGTCAATGCCGAGCATGATTTTCTGGAAGAGCATGTCCATTTCCTGAGGAGCCATGTTCTCGCCCTTCTCGTTCTTCAATGCGCATTCAGACTTGAAGGCGTCATTCATACCGTCGATGAGCGCCTGGAGGTCGATGTGCTTGGTTGAGTCGTTAGGATAGATGGTGTGCTCGATGCTCTGTACAAAACGCTGGTAAACGTTGAGTCCCTGCTGTGCGCCGAGGAAATAAGCCATCTTTTCCTTGTTTTGTGCAGCGCGGATAGCATCGGTCATACCTTCGATAAACTTCTGGGCATAAGCGGAGTCGCTGCCCATTTTGCTCAAACCTTCCTTAAGCATGGCCTCAGGAACTGTGTTGAGATAACCCAAAGTATAGCTGATAGTGTCGGCTTCAGACTTGAGAGAAGCTGAGCTTGCATTGTTTTTCTTGTCAGAGCAAGCGCTGAATACAACTGCACCGAAGAGTGCAATAGCGATATGTTTAACTTTCATGTTTTAATTTTTAATTTGGTTGTCTGTTTTCTCCCTGATTTTGAGAACGGGAGGCGGAGCCCCTGCCCCGTCCGTCTCTCTTTTTCATTGGAGATGAAGCCTTTGTATTGGCAGAAAACGGATGCTTGCCTTTTCAGGCAGCGTTCCGGCGGCATTCCTGTCGTTTCAGGAGACACCGTGGGAGTGAGGCCGTCAGCAATTGCGGACCGGTCGTTTAAGCAAGAAGCTGCTTGAGATTCTCAAGCAGCTTCAGATGATTTAATTTTCTTCTTTTTCAACAATCTTGATAGCCTTAACCTTGAAAATCAGAGCAGAGAAAGGTTTGATTTTACCTGATTCCTGAGCTTGATAAGCCTGGTCGTAAGGGATGTAGATAGTCCATTCAGCACCTACAGGGATGTTTGACAATGCGAGGTCGAAACCAGGAATTGCACGGCCTTCACCTACAGGGAACTTGGCAGTGCCACCGTGGTTGGCGCTGGCATCGAAGACAGTACCGTCAGCCAGGCGGCCTTCGTATTCCACTTCGAGGGTTTCACCCTTGGCAGCCTTCTTGCCTTCGGCTTCAGTATTTACTTCGTAGTAAACACCGTTGCCCAAAGCCTTCACGCCTTCCTTCTTGGCAATCTTGGCCATGAAGTCGTCGCTGGCCTTCTTGTTGTCAGCATACTGAACTTCCTTGTTCTTTGCGTCGAGCGCCATGATCATTTCCTGAATCATCATGCCCATTTCCTGCTGGCTCATTGGCTTGCCTTCCTTGTTGAGGAGGCTGCCCTTGCCTTCGAGGGCTTCGCGGAAACCTGCGATGACAGCTTCTACATTGAGATGCTTGGTGCTGTCGTTACCGAAGATATTGCTTTCGAGCATCTTTACGTCCTGCATGTAGAGGCCTGCGCCCTGCTGGAGACCGATGAGGTAAGCGAGCTTACGCTTGTCCTGGCTATAGTTGATACCATCTTCCACGCCCTGGATGAAATCTTTTACGTATGCAGAGTCGCTGCCAGCCTGTGACAAACCTTTCTTGAGCTGGTTGGCAGGAATGGAGCGGAGTGACCCCATCGCGTAGCTGATAGTGTCCACTTCATTGTGTAATTTTGTTGTACTCTGCTGCTTGTTGCAGGAGCTGAACAAAGTTGCTGCGATAGCTGCAGCAAAAAATATCTTTTTCATGATGTGATTTTTGTTCTTGTCGATAAATTATGATTTAGAGAACTTCGAGCAATTCAACGTCGAAGATCAATGCTGCGTAAGGAGGAATCTGCTGACCAGCACCGCGTGAACCGTAAGCGAGGTTGAAAGGAATGAAGAAACGGAACTTGGCACCTTCACTCATCAACTGCACACCTTCTGTCCAACCAGCGATAACGCCGTTGAGAGGGAATGTGGCAGGTTCGCCACGACGGTAAGAAGAATCGAATACAGTACCGTCGATCAATGTACCTTCGTAGTGGCACTTCACGCTGTCGGTAGCCTTAGGCTTCTTGCCTGTACCTTCAGTCAAAACAGTGTATTGCAAACCGCTAGGGAGAACAACGACACCTTCCTTCTTTGCATTTTCTGCCAAGAAAGCTTCACCAGCTTCGCGTGCAGCCTTACCCTTTTCAGCTTCCTGAGCCTGGAGGAACTCTGTTACGGTCTGCTGTGCCTCACCGTCAGTAAGAGTTGTTTTGTTGCCAGCCAATACATCGTTGACAGCCTTTGCAAATTCTTCGCCGTTGAGACCGTTTACGCCCATGCTTTTCAAGTTGTGGCCAATTACCATACCGAGAGCGTAGCTTATCTTTTCCATAATTTAAGTTTAAAAATTTATGTGTTAGTATTTTTCTTATTTATTCCTATAAATATAGGTCGCGCGCAAAATTACGACTTTTATTTCAGAGAAAGGGCAAATCGCCGGCATTTTTAGTATTTTTGCAATAGAGATGTCGGCTAAATGCCTATATATTTGGCATTTTTGTCGTTTCTCCAGCATCTGAACATTAAGAAAAACGCATGAGCAAATGAAAAAGTTAGTGGTTTTGTCGGGTGCCGGCATCAGTGCGGAGAGTGGCTTCAGCACTTTCCGTGATTCCGGCGGTTTGTGGGAGCGCTATCCTGTAGAAAAAGTAGCCACTCCCGAGGGATGGATGGAAGATCCGAATTTGGTAACCGATTTCTACAATGGGCTGCGCAAGGACTTGCTGGAAGCCCAGCCCAACGACGGGCATCGTCTGCTGGCAGATTTGGAAAAAGATTTTGACGTGACGGTGGTGACGCAGAATGTCGACGATTTTCATGAGCGTGCCGGTTCGTCAAAAGTGATACATTTGCATGGCGAACTGATGAAGGTATGTTCGTCGCGCGATCCGGATAATCCCCGTCATATCAAGACCTTGGCTCCCGAAGGCTGGAAGGTGGAGCATGGCGCCAAGGCGGGTGACGGTTCTTTGCTTCGTCCCTGGATTGTCTGGTTTGGTGAGGCGGTTCCAAAATTGGAAGATGCTGCCCGTGAGGCGGAGAAGGCTGACGTCTTCGTCATTATCGGCACCTCTCTCAATGTTTATCCCGCTGCCGGTCTCATCCGTTATGTTCCCGAGGGCGTGCCGGTGTTTCTCATCGACCCGAAGGAGGTGAAAGTGCCTTCCCGCCGTCACATTGAGGTGATTCAGGAAGTGGCGTCCAAGGGGATGAGAATATTGACTGAGCGCTTGCAGGAATTGAAGTGAGATGCCCCGGAGTAAAGGCGGCGTTTTGAACAGGTTTGGAAATGAAAAGATTTATGAAAGTTTAATATATGGAAATCTTTCAGATACCTCTTTCCATCTACATCAGACGTAGAAAAATTTAGTCGGGACTTAGAAAAAACTAAGTCGGACTTAGAAAAATTTATCTCTGAGGTAGTTTTTCAAGAATATGGCATAAAAAAGACGGGAGAATGAGTCGTTGGCTCATCCTCCCGTCTTCCTATTACAAATATACATGGATTTTCTCGAAAATCCAAATTGCCGCTGTCGGCCGGCCTCTGT
>SAMEA104404103__coassemble_751_pt1 | contig 22307 bp, 18 predicted proteins | sample SAMEA104404103__metabat2_high_PE_061 | metagenome-assembled genome bin SAMEA104404103 (sample SAMEA104404103) | Balaenoptera acutorostrata | reverse complement strand
TACCTCGGGGCTCACTTCGTTCGTCCCGAGTGTTACCCTCCAGCAAGCTGGATTTTCTCCGCTCCGCAGGACATTGTACCGGAAATGGCTAAGTGAAGGTGCCCATCGACAATCAGTGAGAGGAAACAGTAGTCGCGCACCTAGTTATGGCGGAGCCGTAACCAAATCCGCGTAAATCCCAGCGAGTTCTACGAGCCAAAATTAGTGGAGCCAAAATAAGCCCTTATTGACAAGTAAAATCTGTGAAAATCTGCGTTCATCTGTGGTTAAAATATCAGTGGTCGCGCATGCATAGTCTATATGCTGACCTCACTTTCTCGTTGGTAACATATATGCTGTGATTAATGTATTCCGATTATAATGGACGCTGACCAGCGGGTTTATCCGACCTTTACATCAATGAGATTCAATGAAGCCGCTTTTGGACGCGCTACCCAGTTATGGAGCTACCTAACGAACTTCGTGTAGATTTTAGCGCTAGGATTTGAGGTGACAATTGTGTATGAACATGTGTATAGATTCGTGTCAACGCAATAAAAAAACAGTGTGGTAGACTGTTTACCACACTGTTGATCGTTGTATTCTCTTACCGGAGCATATTCTTCAGCACTGATATGGCCAATTGACTATCCCTTTCGGCTTCCAGAGCTTGTTCACGCGCTGTATAGTAGAAGGTAATTTCATTGATGTAATCTATCAAGGAAATTTGCCCCTGGTTGAGTGCTTTGTCTAATAATGACAAATCTTCGTTCTGAGACAATTCCTGTCTGAATTCCTTAGCTATCTGTGTAAGATGGTTTGCAGCCGCGTATTGCTTTTGGATTGTCGCTGTGATCTGCAACTCCATATCCTTCTTTTCCATTTCCGCTAATGTCACAACGGTTTTCTGATAATTTATCTTTCTGCGGCTATTTCCCCATATCGGAATATTCATTCCGATGCTAAAACCATTTGTGTTGTCACCTCTCGCGATTTCCCCCACATAACCAATGCTCATGTTGGGCAAACCCTCCAGTTTGTTTAATTGTAACTCCTTTTTTCCTGCTTCAATCTGTTGTTTTGATTTCTGCAAAATGGGTGACGTGGTTTCAATCTGTTTCATCAGGTCAGAGAGCATCGGTAATACCTGGCAGTTATTTTGTTTCAGTTCGCAAACAACCGGTATATTTCCATTCAATCTTTTCAGTTCATTTAAGATATCCTCCTTTCTCACCGCTATTTTTTTGAACTCCGCCCTATTGGAGACCGCATTCAGTTTTACTTTATTTATCTCCAATTGGTTGGCATCTCCAATTTTTAATTTCTTCGCGTACAGATCCTTCAAATCTTCTGCCCGTTGCACCCTTTGTGCATATTCCTCGTACAGCGCATTGTAGTAGATGAGTTCTATCAAGTATTGATCTGCTTCTGCCAATATCTTCTGACGTTCTATCAGATAATCGAATTCGACCACCGACTTGTTCGCCTTGATCGTTTTATTTCTCAGTCCACTGACCGTTCCCCAGTCTAATTCCTGTTCCACGCTGAAATTCTGCTTGTTGACAGAATTCGGTTGGTTTCCCCAAGAGTTGGAGAAGCCCACCCGAGGATCGGGCAGGGCTTTGCTCATTTCATTGGCCTTCTGTTCTGTCACCACTTTCTGTCTCAGAGCAGCCAGTGTCGTATTGTTTTTTTCAATTTCCGACAAAATCTTTTCCGGTCCTTCCGTTTGTGGTTGTCCCATGGCAGGCCAGGTTGTTAGAAAAAGCAATAATAAGCATTTTATCTTCATGGTTATTTTTTTATTGGAATGAATTTATTATAGATGATAGGGATGACAATTAAATTGAGCAAGGTACTCGTAAACAATCCCCCTAACATCACCTGTGCCATCGGACTTTGGATTTCGTTGCCGGGCAGATCCGCACCTATTGCCAGCGGAATCAACGCCAGTGCAGAAGTCAGTGCCGTCATGATAATCGGTAACAGACGATCCATTGAACCGTGGATGATACTCTCTTCCCGGCCCATACCTCTCTTTTGGAGTTCGTTGTAATGGTCCACCAGCAGCATGCCACCGCGTGTCGCAATGCCGAATAAGGAAATGAAGCCAATCGTTGCTGGAATGCTGATGACGCCGCTCGTCATGCCCAGTGCCGCCACCCCTCCGATGAGAGCCAATGGCAGGTTTAACAACACAATGAGCGCCTGCTTCCACGAACGGAACTGGTGGTACAACAGCAGCAACATGATGGCCACACTGATGATAGACAGCAAGGAGAGAATGCGCGAAGCCGTCTCCTCACTTTCAAACTGTCCGCCATATTCGATATGATAATCGTTGGGCAAGGTCACTTCTTCCGCCACCCTCTGTTTGATGTCGTTGACCACCGAACGCAGGTCACGGTTGGTTACATTGGCAGACACCACAATTTTACGCTGGGCATTTTCCCGGCTGATAGCATTCGGACCTGCAGAAGACGTGATATCTGCAACATTTTCAAATGGAATCTTTTGTCCGTCTCCTGTGTCAATGAGCAGGTTCCGAATCTCGTCCATAGAAGCTCGGTTCTTATCACCTACTTTTAAGGTCAGGTCAAAGGATTTCCCTCCATCATAAATCTGAGATACCACCTCACCTCCCAGTAAAGTACGCACATTGGCAGAAAAATCGGGCAATGAAATGCCATAGGCCGCCAGTTGGTTGCGGCGGGGCCGTATTATCAGCTGAGGGCGCTCCATCTGCTGTTCTATATTCAAGTCGGCCAGCCCTTCCACATCATGGACCGCATTCTGAATATCCTTGGCCAATTTCTGGAGATGATTGAGGTCGGAACCAAAGATTTTGATTGCAATGTTCGCACTCGTTCCTGAAAGCATGGCATCGATTCTGTGAGAAATCGGTTGTCCTATTTCCACGCTAATTCCCGGGATGACGCTCAACTTCTCTCTGATTTCCGCTTTCATCGCCTCTTTATCACGGTCTTTCAAAGTGTAGGGCACTTCCAGTTCACTGCTGTTCACCCCTCGCGCATGCGCATCCAGTTCTGCACGTCCGGTTTTTCTTGCCACTGCATCCACTTCAGGGATTCCCATTAAAATTTGTTCGGCTTGTTCCCCTATACGGTTAGACTCCTCCAGCGAGATGCCCGGAAGCGTACTGATGTTGATGGTCATGGAACCTTCATTGAACGGCGGCAGAAACGAGCGGCCGAAGCTGCAGAACAGAACGACAGCCAGAATCGTCATACCCGTCACCGTACCCAAAATCCATTTCTCCTGTTTCAGGACGATTCCCAATAGCTGGCCGTATTTCTGTTTGAGTGCCACCACCCATTTCGGTTCTGTAGACTGATTTTTGGAATTAGTCAGCAGATAACTGCATAATACCGGTGTCAACGTCAGTGCCACCAAGGTGGAAGCAAAAAGCGCCACGATAAAGGCAATGCCCAGAGGTACCAGCATTCTTCCCTCCATGCCCGAAAGGAAGAACAGCGGCAGAAAACTCACAACAATGATGAGGGTCGAATTCAAAATCGGCATGCGCACTTCACGAGAAGCATTGAAGATTACGTTCAGATGCGGCCGCTGCTGCTCTTTCGGCAACATCCGGTTTTGTCTGAGCCTCTTGTAGACATTCTCCACGTCCACAATGGCATCGTCCACCAACGACCCGATGGCAATAGCCATACCGCCGATACTCATCGTGTTGATGGTCATACCCATAATCTTCAGAACGATGAGCGTCACCAGAAGGGACAACGGAATCGTGATGAGGGAAATGACCGTGGTACGGGTATTCATTAAAAATATAAAGAGCACCAGGGTGACGAAGATGGCCCCCTCCACCAGAGATTTCTGAATATTGGACACCGACGAATCGATAAATTCCTGCTGGCGGTAAAGCTGCGTATTCATCTTGATGTCTTTAGGCAAACTCTCCTGAAGTTCCGCCACAGCCTTGTCGATGTGTTCGGTCAGTTCCAACGTACTCGTTGCCGGTTGTTTGGTCACCGTAACCAACACCCCCGGTTTTGCATCTATGGCCGCCACCCCCACACGAGGGAGTTTGGGACCTACCGTAACCGTTGCAATGTCTTTCAGTAATACCGGCTGTCCCTTTGTGGTACGTTTGACGACTGCCTGTCCGATTTCCTCAACATCTGCAGTCATCAACAACCCTCTTACAATGTATTCGTTTCCATATTCATAGAGTGTGCCGCCCGTTGAATTGCGGTTCATCTCTTCAGTCACCGCTTTAACTTCAGAGAGCGAAACCTGATAATGGCGCATTTTCGCCGGCTCGAGCAAAATCTGATATTCTTTGATATCTCCCCCCATCACCGTCACCTGTGCGACGCCCCCTGTGGAGAGCAAACGCGGACGGATGGTCCATTCCGCCATTGTACGTAAGTCCATCAGATTGGTGGAGTCGGCTGTGATGCCGATAAACATGACTTCGCCCAAGATGGAAGATTGAGGAGCCAAGGTCGGTTTCCCGATACCTTGAGGCAGGACGTCGGAAACCGTTGCCAGTTTTTCCGATACCGTTTGGCGGGCATTATAAATGTCGGTTCCCCAATTGAATTCCACCCAGACGATGGAAAAACCGTTGGTAGAGTTGGAACGTACCCGGCGCACGTCTGTCGCACCGTTCACTGCCGTTTCTATCGGGAAACTCACCAGCTGCTCAACTTCCTCCGCCGCCATGCCTTGAGCTTCGGTCATGACAACCACTGTCGGAGCGGTCAAATCCGGGAAGACATCCACTTCCATTCTCCATGCCGTCCAACAACCGCCGATGAGCACTAACAACGTGGCGAGCAATACCATCGCACGGTTTTTTAAAGAATAGGATATGAGTTTGTTCAACATATCTGTCGTATTTAGGAAAAGAAGGAGAGAACTCTGCTTCTTCTGTCATTCAATAGAAATTAATGATTATGTCCCGCATGTGCGTCAGGAACGATGCCACTGTTTGCTGCCAGTTTCACAGCCACCGCTCCTTTTGCTACCACTTTGTCTCCGGCTACCAGTCCCGAAAGGATTTCAACCCGTTTCCCGTTGTTGTTTCCCTTATGGACCTCCCGTTTGAGATAACTGTGGTCACTGGTTTGTACATAGACATAGAACAATCCCTGTTCTTCTGTCAAGGCGGTTACGGGGAGGCTGATGACACCTTTTTTCGCACGTCCCAAAAGATAAATCTCCGCCAGACTGCCCGGAATGATATTTCCGATGTTGTCGAACTCAAATGTCACGGGCAGAAATCCTTCCCCTTTGTTCGCTGTGCGTCCCGAAGAAATCAAACGTCCCTCCATCTGACTGAGTTCATAGAGCTTATCCGCATCGTATGTGACCTGGAAGTTGGCACTCACGATGTCATTCAGCACTCCAAAATATCTTTCCGGTACGTCAGCGCGCAGCTGCAGCTTTCTGTTTTGCGTGATGGTAGCGAGTGCCTGTCCGGCAGTCACATAGTCACCGTTGCGCACCAGCAGATTCTGCACATATCCCGTAATCGGAGAGGTCACCCCCCGTTTTTCTTTCCCGTTGCCTAAACTTTTTGCTGTAGACTGTGCAATTTCATATCTGAGACGGATATCCTCGTATTCCTTTTCTGAAATAATTTTGTCTTTTCTCAGTTTCTGAGCCCGTTCCCATTCCTTTTCAGCAGCTGCCAGTTCTGCCTTCGACGCTGCCACCGGATTTCCGTCGCCCAAAAGCTGGGTGGAAATGGAGAACAATCCTTGTCCAGCTTTTACCTCCGAACCTTCGGTAATCTGGTTGTTCGCAATCTGTACGATTCCCGACATGGTGGCGCTGACTGTTGCCTCACTGCCTTGAGCGGGCAAGATGCTTCCTGCTACCGTGATGCATTCAGCAAAATCCCCTGGACGGATTTCCTCCACGACAACCTGTGCCGCCTTGGCCTGTTCCGGTGTAAAGATAATTTCTCCCTCCGCATGACCATCCTCTTCCTCGTGTGTATCCGTCTTTGTAGTATTCTCCGTATCTTCTTCGCTATGATTGTTGTTTGACGCACTGCATCCCGTCAGCCATGCCAAGCATAGTGACAAAGGGAGCGTGCAGAATAATTTTACCTTCATTCTGTATCAATATTAAATTAGAAAAAATTAGCATATCACCTGTCCCCCAGTCAGATAGGACAAGTAATGTGAATAGATAGTAACCTAAAGCCAGGGCACAAGACTTTGGCGAGTTCAAAACACTTTAAACTCGTGGACAAAATGAAAGTCTGATGCCGGAAGTCAAGCCGTAGGAGGTCCTCTTAATGCGTGGGTATATTTCCTTTTTTGGGTCAGGCCGATAGCTTTCGGCTTGTTCTTGTGGCGGGAAATATAAATAAAAGCAGGATTATAATAAAAAAAATCGGGTAATGCTGCCAGCGATTGCATTGAACGATCCGCTGCCGGCTGTTCCGCCTGCATGAACGTCTTCATGGATTGCAGGAAGCACACGTCATCCTGGCAGGGATCGGCAGGACAATCTTTTTGCTCCGGCATGTTGGGATCATGTTCATGCTCGGCACATACGTCTATAAACCAACAAGGCTGCCCGTGGTGATGATGATGGGGCAGCAAACCGATAACCACTATTAAGGTGATCGACATTATAATTTGGAAATAGAGCGTATTTCGTTTCATGGATTCTCTTTCGGCTACAAAAATACAATTTATTTGTCGCAACTCAGTTGCAAAGACAAGACAAAATAGTCTAACCGCTTCAATCACAGCCCTTCGCCTTCAATTTTATAACATTCTGAAGATTAAGACTTACTTTTTGTGTTTTATTTCCTTAAAAAATGCAATAATGTTTTGTTGTCCATTATTAAAGTGTAAATTTGCACGATAATTTTTACAAAAACTAATTGATATGAAAAAAATCTTAGGACTTTGTCTTGCCTTCCTGGTAAGTTTCTCCTTTGCCAAAGCAGACGAAGGTATGTGGTTGCTTAAGTTGATGAAGCAGCAACATTTGGAGGATTCATTGACTAAAGCCGGTCTTGACATGCCTCTGGATGAACTTTATAATGAGAATGGTTCCTCTCTGCGTGAATGTGTCGGTATTTTCGGCAGTGGCTGTACCGGTGAGATCATCTCTCCGAACGGTCTGGTACTGACTAACAATCATTGCGGTTTTGGTTATATACATGCCATCAGTACGCTGAAGGCAAATTATTTGCAAGATGGTTATTTTGCCAAGAGTAGAACAGAAGAATTGCCCGTGCCCGAACTGGACTTCACTTTTGTCTTGCGTATCGTCGATGTCACTGCTGAGGTAGAGAAAGCTGCTGCCAAAGACGGCGCAGACGAATATACTGCCCAGAGCCAGAGCTTCTTGGAACCTTTGGCTGAAAAATTGTTCAAGAAAAGCGATTTGAAGAAGAAAAAAGGAGTAAAAGTACGTATCGTTCCTTATTTCGGCGGTAATCAGTTCTATATGTTCTACGAACAAGTATACACCGACATCCGTTTGGTCGCTAATCCTCCTCAGAACATCGCTCAGTTTGGTTTCAACCAGGACAACTGGATGTGGCCACGTCACAATGCCGACTTTATGATGTTCCGTATTTATGCTGACGCAAAGGGTGAGCCTGCCGACTACCATGCAAAGAACCAGCCATTGAACTGTAAGAAATTTTTGCCTATCTCTTTAAAAGGTGTAGAAAAGGACGACTATTCCATGATTATGGGTTTCCCTGGCCGTACGAGCCGTTTCCTCACTTCTTCCGAAGTACATCTCCGTACCCAGAGCCAGAATTATCCTATCAATCTGGCCGGTGAGGCACAGCTGACTTACATGAAGCAGTTGATGGACAGCGACCCGGCATTGAACTTGAAACTGGCCGACGAATACATGAGTCTCGGCAACATGGTGAAGAACTTTGGCGGTATGAATGAAAGTGTGAAGAAAACCGGTTTGATGGCTATCAAGAAGGCCGAAGAAAAGGCTTTCATGGAATTTGCCAAGAAGAGTGGTAAACCAGAGTACGTCAACATCATCGGCCGTATAGATTCTATGGTCACTGCTGTAGAAGATACGCTTTACGATTTCTATTTATATGAATATACCGTAGGCCAGCAGAAGTTCCACATCAGAACCGCCTTGGTAGAAAACTATATCGCTGCCTTGGAAAAGGGCAAACAGAAAGATATCGACGCTGCAGCCAAGGCCCTCCTGGCCGGTTATGCAGAAATCGAAGCCGTCGATTTGGATCTGGACCAGAAAATGATGGAACTGCTCTTCCCTTACTGGCAGAAATACAACCGTCTCGGCAATCACACCGACTATTTGAAAGACAAAGCTACCGCTACCGCATATTATAAGGAAATGTATGGTAAATCTATTTTCCGCAGTCGTGCGGTGCTGAATGAATTTATGAAGCAGCCTTCTGCCGAAGTCTTGAAAAATGATCCCTTATTGAAACACTGGGAAAATTTCAATGCGACTACCCAGAAAGTGGCTCCGTTCATGGAAGCTTATAGCACCAAGCGTGCCGAATTGGACAAAATCTATACGCGTGGTCTTTGTGAAATGTATGACTGGGCAAAGGCACCCGATGCCAACTTCACCTTGCGTATGACCTACGGCCATGTAGGAGGTTACTCTCCCCGTGATGCTGTACACTATGATTACCGCACAACCCTGGATGGTATGTTAGAAAAAGAAAATCCAAAGGATCCGGATTATGTCATGAATGAAAAGTTGCGTAAGTTCTATGACGCCAAGGATTTTGGCCGTTATGCCCGTGAAGACGGCAAGTTGCCTACTTGCTTCTTGAGCAACAATGATATCACCGGCGGTAACTCCGGATCCCCTGTGATGAATGCCAAGGGCGAACTGATAGGTCTTGCTTTCGACGGCAACATTGAAAGTTTGTCAAGTGACTTGCGCTTTAATCCAGCCTTGCAGCGTTGCATCAATGTTGACATCCGTTACGTACTCTTCCTCGTGGAAAAGTTCGGTGGTTGCACCTATATCTTTGATGAAATGGAAATCCGCCAATAATTTGGTTGAAATAGAATACATGAAGAGGGAAAGTCTTTTGCGAGGCTTTCCCTTTTCTTTTTATTGCGGGTTATTGCGGGAAACACCCCGTCGTGACTTTCATGTTGTCGGGCGAAGTGCCCCGTATCCCTGTCTCCCTGTCTCCAAGTTCTCTAGTGAAAGAGTGGGGGATGCCCCTGAGAAAGTTGCTACCGTATCTGTTCTCCGTCTTTCCCCTTGCCAAGTTCCCGTGTTGTAATTTCCAACTTCTCTTCCTCCTCCGACACCCTTACCTCGCAAAGTGCATACTGGTGCTGACAAATATCAACCTACTGTCTACTTTTTTCTTACAAGTATTTAAATTTCACATTTTTGTTTTGTCTATCTCTCAGACATATCGTAACTTTGCATTTTGAAACGTTTTAGCTAAATATTATGTCCGGAACTAAGAAAATTAAGACCGCATTGATTTCGGTTTTCCACAAGGACGGCTTGGAAGAACTCCTCGCTGCTTTGCACAAGGATGGTGTACAGTTCCTTTCTACAGGTGGTACACAGCAGTTTATTGAATCTTTGGGCTATCCATGCCAGAAGGTTGAAGATTTGACAACCTATCCTTCTATTTTGGGTGGTCGTGTGAAGACCTTGCACCCGAAGGTATTCGGAGGTATCCTTGGCCGTCGTGATTTGGCTTCCGACCAGGAGCAGATGGCAAAGTACGAAATTCCTGAAATCGACCTCGTAGTCGTAGACCTTTATCCATTCGAAGATACTGTAGCAAGCGGTGCTTCTTCAGCAGACATCATCGAAAAGATTGATATAGGTGGTATCTCTTTGATTCGTGCAGCAGCAAAGAACTTCAACGATGTTGTCATCGTTCCTTCCAAGGCAGAATACAAGCCTTTGCTGGATATCGTTCTTGCTCACGGTGCACAGACAGAACTCGAAGACCGTCGTTGGTTTGCAACCCGTGCCTTTGGCGTATCCAGCCATTATGACACAGCCATCCACGCTTGGTTCGAAAAATAATAATGCATTAACCTTAGAAGTAAACCATTGAGAACTTTGTTCCCGATGGCTTACTTCTTCTGTGTTTATACAATTGCTATTTCAAAACATGAGTATTTTTTCAAATTTCTTTTCATTCACTCAGGAATTAGCTATCGACTTGGGTACTGCTAATACCGTTATCATCAGCGGCGATGAAATCGTAGTGAATGAACCTTCTGTCGTGGCGCTCGACCGTCATACAGAGAAGATGATTGCAGTTGGTGGCAGAGCCAAACTGATGTACGAAAAAACCAATGATAAAATCCGTGTTATCCGCCCATTGCGTGACGGTGTCATCGCAGACTTTAATGCTGCAGAACAGATGATCCGCGGTTTGATCAAAATGGTTCATCGTGGCCGACGTTTGTTCTCTCCTTCCTTGCGTGTAGTCATTGGTGTACCTAGCGGTTCCACAGAAGTGGAGCTTCGTGCCGTACGCGACTCAGCCGAACATGCAGGCGGTCGTGATGTCTTTTTATTGTATGAACCTATGGCGGCCGCTATCGGTATCGGTATCGATGTGAACGCCCCAGAAGGTAACATGATTGTTGATATAGGTGGTGGTACTACCGAGATCGCCGTTATTTCATTAGGTGGTATTGTCTCCAACAACTCCATCAAGATGGCGGGTGACGATTTCACTGCTGATATCCAGGAATACATGAGCCGTCAGCACAATGTGCGTGTCAGCGAACGTATGGCTGAGCGTATCAAGATTCATGTAGGTGCCGCTCTGACCGACTTGGGAGAAAACACTCCTGAAGACTATGTCATCAACGGACCAAACCGTATTACTGCGATGCCTATGCAGGTTCCTGTATGTTATCAGGAAATTGCACACTGTCTGGAAAGATCTATTGTGAAGATTGAACAGGCTGTCATCAACGCTTTGGAAAATACACCTCCTGAGTTGTATGCAGATATTGTCAAGAACGGTATCTATCTGACAGGTGGTGGTGCGTTGCTCCGTGGTCTCGACAAACGTCTCACCGACAAGATCAACATTCAGTTCCACGTTGCAGAAGATCCATTGCTCTGTGTGGCTAAGGGTACAGGTACCGCTTTGAAGGATGTGAGCAAGTATCCGTTCCTGAAGCGATAATCCTTTATTTGCAGCTGTCGTTCTCCTCTCACAATCACGGTGACGGCAGTCACCTTTCAGGTCTTTCGGCCATGGAAGGTTCTGATAAAAAAATCCGCGGAAGCGGTTCACTCACTTGGTTTGGAACCTCTCTATTTCTCCAAGCCAGAGTTTCAAATAGCAATTATTCAGTTTCACCCCGACGGCAGTTCATTAACAGTCGTCGGGGCTGTAATTGCCACGCGGCCAGTTGTCTGTCTTACAAAAATAGTCAAAGTCATTATGTACTACTTGTTGGAATTTATACGAAAGTATCATTATCTGCTCTTGTTTCTCGTATTGGAAGGACTCAGTTTTTTGCTGTTGTTCCGTTTCAATAGTTTTCAGGGCAGTGTGTGGCTGAGTTCGGCCAATTCAGCTGTAGCCAGTGTGGACCGTCTGCAACAGGATCTCACTTCCTATCTGGATTTACGCGCCGTCAACCGTAGTCTGACAGACGAAAATCTGCGTTTGCAGAAAGAAGCCGATGCATTGCGTGAAGCGCTTCATGACGCTGTCCGCGATAGTTCTGACGCCGACCGCTACATGCGTGCTCATTTACAGGAATACAGTTTCATTCCCGCTCTGGTAGTTTCCAATTCCAATACCGGCGACAACAACTATCTGGTGATTGACAAAGGAACCGACGACGGCGTCCGTCCTGAAATGGGCGTTGTTGGAGGAAACGGAGTAGTCGGCATTGTTTATCTGACTGGTCCCAACTACTCTCTCGTGCTTCCGGTGACCAATCGTAAGTCAAGTATCAGTTGCCGCATCCAGGGACAACATTATTTCGGTTATCTGCAATGGGACGGCAACAGCCTCCGGAAAGCCTATGTGGACGATGTGCCAAGATATGCAAAAGTGAAGAACAACGACTGTATAGAGACCAGTGGCTATTCTTCAGTTTTCCCTCCCGGTATTTTTGTGGGACGTATCAGCCGCATCAGCAATTCAGCCGATGGTCAGTCTTTCCGTCTGGACGTGAATTTAGGTACCGACTTTGCTAATTTGCGTGACGTCAATGTCATCTCGACGCCTTATAAGGCCGAGATAGACACCCTGCGTACCCATGCCAATGATGTTGAAGCCTTATTGGGTAAATAATCATTCTCTAAACTCATCAAGATGTTACATACCTTTCTCTCCCGTGTGGCTTGGTTTTTTGTCTTGTTGTTGCTTCAGGTGACACTTTTCAATCATATCCATATCCTAGGTTATGCCACTCCTTTATGTTATGTCTATTTTCTGTTGATTCTGCCAGCCAACACTCCCCGTTGGGCTTATATCACTTTGGGTTTTGTATTAGGATTATTAGTAGACGTATTTACCAACACCCCGGGTATGGCTGCCGCCTCCCTCTGTGCGGTAGGTCTGGTCACCCCACTTCTTTTGAATGCCTTCGCTCCCAAGGACAAGGACGATGAAGTGCTGTTGCCCTCCGTCGTGACGATGGAATGGGGCGGATTCATGCGTTATGCCTTTGTCGCCACCTTGCTGCATTGCGCATTGTTCTTTTCCATTGAGACTTTTTCATTTTCCTATTGGCGCATGCTGTTGATCCGCATTTTCAGCAGTACCGCTCTGACTTTCATTATGATTCTGGCTTTCGAGTCGATTCGTAAGAGCAGTCAGAAAAAGTAATCCCTTTTCTATTTTCGATATATGGCAAATGACGTAAATTTCAGTCAGCGAAAATTCGTTATTGGCGGTGTCGTCGTTTTTGTAATCTTTATCTACATCATTCGCTTGTTCAGTTTGCAGCTGATGAGTGATGACTACAAGAAAAACGCCGATTCCAACGCCTTCCGTAAAGATATCCAATATCCTTCGCGGGGTCTGATTCTTGACCGCAAAGGACGCTTGATGGTTTACAACGAACCCTCCTATAATATCATGGTCGTCATGAACGACCAGCGTGGCATTGACACCGTTGATTTCTGTGAAACCATGAATATGACTGTCAACGAGTACAAGGCCAAGATGGAAGAAATCAAGAACAAAAGAAATTATTCGCGATATACTCCCCAATTATTTATGAGCCAGATTCCTGCGGAGGAATTTTCCATTTTCAGAGAAAAGCTTTTCCGTTTCAAGGGATTCTCGGTCGAAAAACGTGCCAACCGCCATTATGCGGCGAGTATTGCTGCCCATATTTTGGGAGATGTCGGAGAGGTGAATGAAAACGATATAAAAGAAGATAATTATTACCAGAGTGGTGATAATATCGGAAAACTGGGCGTTGAACGTTCTTATGAAAAACAATTGAGAGGTGAGAAAGGAATGCGCATCATGTTGCGCGATGTCCACGGACGCACTCAAGGACACTATCAAGATGGTAAATACGACAAAGCCCCGGTTCCCGGTAAGAATGTGACCCTCAGCATCGACATGGATCTCCAGGCACTTGCCGAACGTCTGCTGAAAGGCAAGTTGGGTGCCATTGTCGCCATTGAACCCAGCACAGGCGAAATCCTTTGTATGGCTTCCTCGCCGACCTACGATCCCCATATCATGGTGGGTCGTGACCGTGGCAAGAGTCACCGGAAACTGAGTACCGACCCGATGAAACCCTTGCTCAACCGCGCCATCATGGGTACCTATCCTCCCGGTTCCACTTTCAAGATCACCCAGGCACTTCTGGGTTTGCACGAAGGCATTATCACGCCCGACATCCAGTTCCCTTGTAGTCACGGTTTCAACTATAAAGGTCTCCACCTGGGCTGTCACGGCCATGCGTCACCTATCGCGCTGGTGCCGGCTATCGCCACTTCTTGCAATGCTTATTTCTGTTGGAATTTGTATCGGATGTTTGGCAACCGTGCCAAGTATCCGACGGTGCAAGACGCCATGACCCGCTGGAAGGACCATCTTGTAGCCATGGGCTTCGGTTATCCGCTAGGTGTCGATTTGCCCGGTGAAAAACGTGGTATGATACCTAATGCGGAATATTACGACAAGCACATCCGTGGCAAGTGGAACGGATTGACCGTCATATCCATTTCCATCGGTCAGGGTGAAGTTACCGCCACTCCGCTGCAGATAGCCAATCTGGCAGCCACCGTCGCCAATCGTGGGCACTATTACGTTCCTCATGTGGTGCACAGTATTCAGAACGAACAGTTGGATCCGTTGTATCTGACTCCCAAGCATACTATGGTCGATCCGAAGTGGTATGATTACGCTGTCCAGGGTATGCGCAATGCGGTGCTGGGAGGTACCTGCCGCAGGGCCAATCTCCCAGGAATAGAAGTATGCGGTAAAACAGGTACTGCCCAGAATCGCGGTCAGGACCACTCGGCATTTATGGGATTCGCTCCTATGAACGACCCCAAGATAGCGGTTGCGGTATATGTCGAGAATGGTGGTTTTGGTGCGGTTTACGGTGTGCCGTTGGGTGCTTTGATTATGGAACAATATCTAAATGGCAAACTTTCTGAATCTTCAGAAAAGAGTGCCGCAGAATTTGAAAATAGAAAAATTAAATACGGTAATTATGAGAGATAGATTGCAGGGGCCTCCTTTATTCCGAGCCGACTGGGTAGTAATTGTCGTATTCATATTATTACTCGCTTCTGGCTGGTTCAGCATCTGTGGTGCCAGTCACGAAGTGGGAGATACCAATTATTTCTCATGGGAAGCCCGCACCGGAAAACAATTGGTGTGGATTGGTTGTTCCTTCTGTCTGGGATTTTTCCTTCTGATGTTCGACGACCGATATTTCGACAGTGTGGCCGACGCCTTGTATTGGCTGATGATGATTGTTTTGTTGATCACGCCTTTCATCGCCAAGGACATCAAGGGCTCCAAGTCATGGATCAGTCTGGGTGCTGTCAATTTGCAGCCCGCTGAGTTTGCCAAGTGCGCGACAGCGTTGGCCGTGGCGAAACTTATCAATCATTATGGATTCTCGCTCAATAAGATGCGCAACTTTTTCAAGGCCGCAGCAATGGTCCTCTTGCCGATGGTGCTCATCATTATGCAAAAAGAAACGGGTTCCGCCTTGGTATATTTTGCCTTTTTCCTCATGTTTTATCGTGAAGGAATGCCTGGCAGTTTTCTTTTCGTCGCGGTAGCACTGGTGTCCTACTTCGTTATCGGCGTCCGTTTTTCCGGCGACGAACTCCCTTACACCCTGTCTACCGTCGGTGAATTTGTCGTGCTCACCCTCATACTGATTTTCACGGTCGGGATGGTGCGTGTGTATTGTCCCAAGACCCCGCACGCCTTCCGTTTGTTCTTATGGGGAACCATAGTGACCGCCATCGCCTTTCTGCTTTCCCGTTTTGTCGTTCCTTTCGATATAGCCTGGGTGCAGATTGGTTATTGTCTGTTCATGGTAGGTTACCTCGGTTGGCAAGCTTTGGGAGAACGAATGGGGAAGTATGCTTTCATCGCATTCTTTACCCTGGGCTCCGTCTCCTTTCTTTATACCTCCGACTACGTCCTCAACAATGTGTTGCAACCCCACCAGCAAACCCGTGTGCGCGTATTGCTCGGTATCGAGGAAAATATCAAAGGAGCCGGTTATAATGTGAATCAAAGTAAGATTGCCATCGGTTCCGGCGGACTGGAAGGCAAGGGCTTTATGAACGGTACCCAGACCAAATTGAAATACGTTCCCGAACAAGATACAGATTTCATCTTCTGTACCGTCGGTGAAGAAGAAGGCTTCATCGGTTCAGCCACCGTCTTGCTCCTCTTCATGACGTTGATTTTACGACTGATCTATCTGGCCGAAAGGCAAGTCACGACCTTCGGACGCGTCTACGGGTATTCAGTATTGAGCATCCTCTTCTTCCATGTGCTGATCAATGTCGGTATGGTCATGGGATTGATGCCGGTCATTGGCATCCCGCTTCCCTTTTTCAGCTATGGAGGTTCTTCACTTTGGGGATTCACCCTGTTGCTTTTCATCTTCCTGCGTATAGATGCCGGCAACAAAGCAAAGATGGTTCAACATTAGGATTTGAAAGTTATAGAAACTATGGATAAAGGTTTTTCAAATAGCAGACGGATGATATGGGCGATACTTTTAAGTATCCCCTTTGTTGCCATCACTGTATATTTCAAGTTGACGGCAAACGATTCAATTGATGAAGAAAAAACGAAATTAAATCAGATTGATACTACGCAAGACATTGCCATTCCCAATACAACCATTGCACCCGACGTGCTGCCTGTTGTGGAGGAAACCATTGCCGTATCAGTTCCCGACTCGATGGGGACGGACCGCCGTCCTCCACTGGAAGCCGGCGATGAAGACGGTTATTGGGACGGATGGTACGATGGTGCCGAGACCGGCGAACGCTTGCGCTATGATGAAAGCAGTCGTTTCCGTACCACACAAGACCGGGAGACTTATGCTGCCAGTTATCGGGAAGGCTATGAGAAAGGATTCGAAGAGGCCAAGTCCAAACGCGGTACTTCGTTGGAAGAGCCTGCCGGCAAACAGACTGAATCTTGATTCAAGGCAAGTATATTCCGTGATATAATCAACTTTCCCATTTGTAATTCTCATGGCCATTTAATTCCTGAACAGAGATATACTTTGGAAAAAGACCCATAAAAAAGGAACGGGAGCTGCGGCTTCCGTTCCTTTTTTTTACTCTGATTTATGTCCCTTACTTATATTTCTTGTTTATATTCCTTATTTATACTTCTCACGTACATTCCGGAGTCTGCATGTAACTGTCGTTATCGACGGTATCAGACTCCGTGTTTCAAAAGGTTCCACTTGTTCCCCAAGCGGGTATCGTGGCAGGCAATTCTCTTATTTCCCAGTTGCCCTACAGTCCACATCTTCGAACATCGGGGGCTTATTCTTCCGTTTCGTTCCCTTCCTCCTCTTGTGTCACCGGTCTCTTTCTGAAGAAGGAAAAGTTCACACTTCCATAAGCACGGTGTTCGAGAAAGTCCGGACGGTCGGAAAAATCGTAGTTCTTACCATGTTCGAGGACAAACAAAGTATCGTCGTTTACCAGATTGCTGTTCATGACCCGGTCCGGGAGTTCTCCCAGTTCCGGCAAAGCATAGGGAGGGTCAGCAAAAACCAAGTCGAAGGTTTCCCGTCCCCGTTCGATAAATTTCAACGCATCTCCACAGATAGGAGTGCTGGCAGGGTCCTTCAGCGTGCTGAGCATGGAGGAGATAAATGAAAAATGCTTGCGGTCCTTTTCAACCGTAACAACCCGGCTGCATCCGCGTGAAAGAAGTTCCAGCGTGATGCTTCCTGTACCTCCGAAAAGATCCAGGGCACGGCAGTCTTCAAAATCCAAATAGGCACGGAGAACATTGAACAAATTCTCCTTTGCAAAGTCTGTAGTAGGGCGGGCCTTGAAGGTGCGGGGCACTTCAAAATGGCGGCCTTTATATTTTCCTGTAATAACTCTCATAAAATTAATCTAAAAGTAAAGACATCAAATCGTAGGGGACACCTGGTGTCGTAGATATGATGTGACGGTTAAATTCTGCTGTCGGATTGATATTGTATACGTTTACGGCAAACTGCTTCAGTGCTTCGACTGTGCCATCTCGCAAACTGTTGTTTCCAGCCACATAAAAGGCCGCTTGCTTGTTGTCCATTTCCAACTGTTTGGCGACATTGAACGCATAATAAGCCACGTCGTTTTCATTAATGATGGGATAAGTATTCACCATGATCATCCGGCTTTCTTCAAATACAGCCAGGTCAATACTGTTTTCATGCCGGTAGATAAACATCCGTTTCTGTGGGTTGCCTACAATGCCTTTGGTAGAGAAATGCCGGAGTACCGGTGTGAAGGAGGAGAAATAGCGGACGTTGTCGAATACCTCCTCTATGTCCTTGCAAGTCTGTTCGTCGAGTGAAAACATCAGCACGGTGTTGGCAGCGGGTACGATGTCGTAAAATACTCTTCGCGGTTTGTCTTCAGGAAAGCAATAATTATAGATGGTATTGCAATCCTCTTCTTGGAAGTCTGCCAGAGGAACCGGTGTTATGGGAGTGGAAACCAGCACCAGTGTTTCTTTGATTGGAGCATGTAGAATGGGTTCCGACTGCAAAGCTTCGCGCAAATTGACGGTCAGTGAAGTTTGCGGACGCAGCCGGTAAGGAGAAAATGCAAACAAAGGCTGTTGGCGCATTTCGTATCGTGCGAAGCAGAGTCTGCTATCCGACAAACGCAGATACAGGGAGGTCGGCCAATGGGTTGTGGATGATTGTTCTTCTATCATTCTTAAATATCGTGTAATAGGATAGCCCGATGCATTCGGGCGGTCTCTGCAAAATTAAGGAAATCCAGTGTAATATACGAATAAATCATTAAGAATGGTTCGTTTTCGATTTCCTCCGCATTCTCTTCGCCCTGCCTCGTCTGCTGTGCGGACTTTCATCATCCTTTTGGAAAGCGTAGGCGTCTCATATATTCTAATTAGCAAGCTCAGTCGGAAGAGAGCTGGCAGCAAAGTTTTGTCATCGGGTTACTTCATCCATCGTTTGTCCATCTTATCTTTTTTCTATAGCTTTGCATAGGGAAGAGACCTGCCTGCTTTGAGTCGGTTTCTCCTTTCTCAAGATTTACACATGATTAGATTTTTGAATTGTAACTTAAAACAAACTCCATGAAAAGATTCAGTTATTTGTTGTGTTTATTTTTATTGGCCAGCCTCACTCTCTTCGGTAAAAGCAGAGAAGTAAAAGTGTTGCAGATGAATATCTGGCAAGAAGGAACTTCGGTGAAAGGAGGTTTTGACGCCATTGCCGACGAAATCGCCCGGCTTCAGCCAGACATTGTTATGCTCAGCGAAATACGCAACTACCATGGCAAGAAATTCATGCCACGGCTGTTGGAAGCTCTCAAAAAGAGAGGAAGTGACTACCATGGCGAGCATAGCGAATTTGGTGACGTCAGCGTGATTACCAAATATGAAATTCTGGAGCACCGTCCCATGCGTGTTCCCGGCAATTCCCTTTCCAAAACCCGTTTGCAAGTAGACGGGAAAATCATTGTGGTCTACTCCTGTCACCTGGATTATACACACGACGCCACCTTCCTGCCCAGAGGTTACAATGGGAACAACTGGAAAAAACTCGATGCTCCCGTCACCGACAGCAAGGTCGTCGAAGAATTTTGCCGGCAATCCACCCGTGGGGAAGGGCTGCAGGCAGTCGTAGCCGATGCCGAGACTGAAAAGGAAAATATCATTCTTATCGGCGGCGACTTCAACGAAGCCTCCCATTTGGACTGGAACGAAAAAACGAAGGATTTGTGGGACCATAACGGCACCGTGGTGGACTGGGAATGTTCCAAACTTTTAGAAACGAAGGGCTATAAGGACAGCTATCGTGAACTTTATCCCAATCCGGTCACCCATCCGGCTTTCACCTTCCCTTGTGACAATCCCGATGTCGATGTGAAACGACTGGCATGGGCACCCGATGCCGACGAACGGTGTCGTCTGGATTACATCTATTTTATGCCAAATAAAAGTTTGAAGTTGAAAGACGCCATTATCGTAGGTCCTGACGGTTCCATCCTGCACAACGCCCGCGCCAAGGAAACCAGCAAGGACCAGTTCATCACTCCTTTGGGAGTATGGCCTTCCGACCATAAAGCCATGATGGCTACTTTCAAATTGAAGAAATAAATTGCAGACAGCTGCCCGTCGGTTTGAAGCGGTCAGAGATGAAGAAGACCGGTGGACAGACAGCCTATCTTCCAATCAGAAGAGCGAAGGCACTTACTATCATGCGCCCACAAAAAAATCCGATGACGAAACGTTTCGTTATCGGATTTTTTATAGCGTTGTGTTATTTTTTCTTTCTCCATACAACGGGGCGTAAGATGAAGTAGCCAAGGGCAAAGGCGAAGAAAGCACCAATGGAATTAGCGAGGACATCTCCCCAGTCGGCGCCACGATAATCGGTGGCATAGCCTTGTACCAATTCGATGCAACCGCTCATCAATATCGGTGCGATCAGAGCGAAGACAATCATCTTCACTTTGTTGATGGTCTGGTGTGCATGAAGGTATTCCCACCATATCAAACTACAGGTTCCTGCATACATTAAGAAATGCACCACCTTGTCGAAACCGAAGCTGAAATCAAAGTCGATTTCCACTTGGGGAGGACGGCAGAGGCAGAGGAACCAGATGATGACGATGCATGAAAGGCTGAGTGGGTATTTTTTCAGCAAGGATTTCATAAATGCCTTCAATCGGAGATGAATTACCAAAATTTATTCTGTTCACGATTGTATTCGAAGCCGACTGCTGCCAACTGGTGTTCCAGCTGTGTGCGCTCGATATCCATATCGTTGCAGAGAGCGTCGAGTGAATCGTATTGGTCACGAAGTTTCATGTTTACTGCGCTAAAAAGCATCATTGGGTCTTGTGGTAATTCCATATTTATATAACTCTTTTAAAATCGGGCGCAAAGTTACTGTTTTTTTATGGAATGACACAAGGATTACTGTTAAGAAGGAAAAAATAAGTAACTTTGTGTGTTTTTGATAATTAAATCCCCTTTTCAAGCATGATTCACGAAGAATTGGCGCGTCAGATCGCGCAAGAATTTCCCCATACTTTTACTCCGCTGCAGCGTGAGGCTGTGTTGGCTTTGTCCGAATTTATTGTCACCCCGATTCGTGAATCAGCTTTTATATTAAAAGGTTATGCCGGTACGGGAAAGACCACCTTGGTCGGCGCTTTGGTCAGAGTATTGAAAAAGTTGGAACGTGAGGTGGTGCTGCTGGCGCCTACGGGGCGGGCAGCGAAAGTCTTCTCCGCCCATTCGGGTTACCCCGCTTATACCATTCACAAGATGATTTATCGCCAGCAGACCTTCCAGGGAGAGGGCACACGCTTTTCTCTGGGATTCAACAAACTGCGCCATGCGGTTTTCATCGTCGATGAGGCCTCCATGGTCGCTGATGCCACCGGGGGAAGTTCGGTTTTCGGCACCGGCATGCTGCTTGACGACCTCATTCGCTTTGTCTATGAAGGCGAAGGTTGCAAACTCCTCCTTGTCGGCGACACCGCCCAGCTTCCGCCCGTAGGTGACGAGGAGAGTCCGGCTTTGCAGCGTGAAGTGTTGCGCCAGTATGGATTGAATTTGACCGAAGCCCATCTCACGGAAGTAGTGCGTCAAAGCAAGGCTTCAGGTGTCCTGGCCAATGCGACCCGTTTACGGGAAAGTATAGACGAATTTTCTTACGACCTTCCCGTCATCCAAGGCTCCCGAAAAGGAGAGGTGCGCTTTCTTCCCGGTAATGAACTGATAGAAGCGCTGGTTTCTGCCTATACAGATTATGGTACCGACGACACCATTGTCGTCACCCGTTCCAACAAACGTGCCAATATCTATAACAATGGCATCCGCGCGCGAATCTTTGATAGGGAAGAAGAACTCACCCGTGGCGATTTGGTCATGGCGGTGAAGAATAATTATTTCTGGACAGAACAGCTGGCACGTGAATTGCCCAAAGGTGAACGACTTCCTTTCGACTTTATCGCCAATGGAGACACTGCCGAGGTTTCGCGTATTCATAATGTGCACGAACTGTATGGTTTCCATTTTGCCGATGCCACCCTCCGTTTTCCCGATTACGACGATTATGAAATCGAATGCCGGGTGCTGCTCGATACCCTTTCTTCAGAATCCCCTTCCCTCACAGCGGCGGAGAGCCAGCGGTTGTACGAGAAAGTATTGGAGGACTACGCCGATGTGCCCAGCAAGCGCGAGCGCATGAAGAAGTTGCGTCAGGATCCTTATTATAATGCCTTGCAGATTAAATATGCCTACGCCGTCACTTGCCACAAGGCCCAAGGCGGACAGTGGAGCCGTGTCTTCGTCGACCAGGGTTATCTGACAGAGGAAATGGCGGGGCCAGGTTATCTCCGTTGGTTGTATACTGCCTTCACGCGAACCACAGAGCGCCTTTATCTGGTCAACTGGCCGAAAGAACAGAAGGAAGAGTTGGAAGAGGAAGAAGAGTGATGCAAAGCCATCTTGAATCCAGGTCATCTTGAATCCAGGTCATTGAGATGCGAAGGCAATCGAGATGCGAAGCCCTCTTGAATCCAAGTCCTAGCGATTCAAGTGATTGCGATTTACAGCAAATCAGATTCCAAATCATTGAGATAAAAAGAAGTTCCCTATTATA
>SAMEA104404103__coassemble_702_pt1 | contig 23243 bp, 21 predicted proteins | sample SAMEA104404103__metabat2_high_PE_061 | metagenome-assembled genome bin SAMEA104404103 (sample SAMEA104404103) | Balaenoptera acutorostrata | reverse complement strand
AATGCCAATATTCAAAACTTCAGGAGTCTTCCGTTAGAAACAAATTGCATACCAAATATTCCACTGCAACAAGTTTTAAATAAAAAAAGAAAAGAACTGGCTAGAAAATTTGTATGTTTGCATAACTATTACAATAACACTTGCATAAATTCGTTTATCACCATGAAAAAAGTTCAATTGAATATCCCTTATATCTGCTGCAATTTTGAAGAATTAAATCAGGAAGAACAGAATTTGGTAACCCTAGCCAAGCAAGCTTGCCAGACCAGTTATGCTCCCTACTCCCACTTCTCTGTAGGTGCGGCAGTATTGCTAGACAACGGAGAAACCGTAAGCGGAAGCAATCAAGAAAATGCAGCTTATCCATCGGGAACATGTGCAGAACGTTGTACCATCTTCTATGCTAACGCACGTTTTCCAGAAGCTGCAGTCAACGCCATCGCCATCGCAGCCATCGGAACCGACGGTGAATTCACTCCTTCCCCCATTACTCCTTGTGGAGCCTGCAGACAAGTGCTTATCGAAACCGAACACCGTTACAAAATTCCAATGAAAGTTTTACTTTATGGTAAAAACGAAATTTTCGTCATAGAATCCTGCAGCCAGCTTCTGCCCTTTCAATTCAACAGTGAATCTTTATAATAGTTTCATCAACCTACCACATTATGAAAAGTAATAAAAACGATGGTTATTTTTATACCCTGATAGCCGTCATCTACGCAGTGATTTTCGGTATCATAGCAATGATCTTCAATTTTTTTACCGAAGAGAAAGCATCCTTTCTGTCCATTCTTTTTCAAAGTACATTTTTCGGTATTTTCATGACAGCATTCGATTATTGGCTGAAGAGAAAGAAAAGGAAAAAATAAAAGTTTGCCCATTTAACTGCAAATAACAAATGTTCCCATATCCATTATTAATAGTGAATTTGGGAACATTTATTTGTATAAATTCTATCAACTACTTTTTCGGTTGAGTCTCAAACATGGGAGCAATATATCTCATTTCCTTCAGTATTTTGTTCTTCCTGCGCAACATATAAGCACTCGGACGTTTGGAACTGAACTTTCTAGGATTAGGCAAAGTTGCAGCAATCAACGCACAATTGGATTTTGACAGTTCAGAAGGACTCTTTCCAAAATGCTCGTACGCTACTGCCCCCACACCATATATTCCAGGTCCCATCTCAATACTATTGAGATAAACTTCCAAAATTCGCTCTTTCGACCAGCATAACTCTATCAAGAAAGTGAAGTAGACCTCAAATCCCTTGCGTACCCACGAAGAATTCGGCCATAGAAAGACGTTCTTTGCCGTCTGTTGACTGATAGTACTTCCTCCTCTCACTCTTCCACCAGTTTTGGCCTCTTCATACGCAGCCTTGATGGCCTCCATGTCAAAACCGGAATGTTCGAAGAATTTCTGATCTTCAGAAGCCACCACAGCAACGGGAAGATAAGGAGACATGTCCTCGTAGTCAACCCATTCATGCTTCCACCCCCAGCCCAATGTATCATTTCCTTCCACCGCCCGGATAACCATCAGAGGAGTCATCGGGACAGGTAGAAAACGGTAAATCACCACCATGAGCACGCTGAAAGATATGAACAGGGCAATGCCCCATGCTAATATTTTCAACAATAGTTTCATCTTGCTATACAGACACTTTTGTAAGAAAAAAATGAAGACATGCAGAAACGCACATCTTCATTTAATATGTCTTTTGATATGTTCAATATCAACTTCACGATTAGAATGGAAGATCATCCTCAGGTTCACTCGCAGGAGCTGCAGGCTGGGCAGGAGCTGTAGGTGCAGGAATGTCTGCAACAGGACTTGCACCTGGAACCGGAGCAGCACCACGAACTACTCTCCATGCACGGATATCGTTATACCAACGTCCATTATATTCACGAGCATCGATATCGAAAGATACGGTAACGGTCTCGCCTACTTGAATATTGAATTCTCTTAAACGATCTTCACCAAATACGGAGAACATACACTTACGAGGATATTGCTCAACTGTTTCGATCACAAATTCTTGCATTTTCCAGCTATTACCTGTACGCTGAGAAACACCACCACGTGGCTCGCAAGCCACAATAATTTTACCAGTAATTTCCATTAATAGAACTTTAAATTTTTGGCGAATTTACAACTTTCTTTTAGAACCACCACATATTTCGTAATTTTTATTGTTTGTACCTTACACTGTACGCTCCGGATAAGACGACCTACCCCCTAAAACTGAGCGGAACAGTCCCATTTTTAAGGAGATAATCTCTTAGCTGGAAAGAATACTTACAATAAATAAGGACAAATCCATCCTGTTATTCCATTATTTTTTGTACTTTTGTCAATAATAATACAAAGAAAAATTAAACTTAAACGAGATATGAAGTTTGTCATTTCCAGCTCCGTGCTTTCTGCACGATTACAGACAATTGGACGTGTAATTGTATCCAAAAACAGTCTACCTATTTTAGATAGTTTTTTATTCAACATTCAAGGTAATAAGCTGACTATTACCGCTTCTGATAATGAGACCACGTTGACGACCTGGATGGAACTCAACGAAAGCGATAATGACATTGTCTTTGCTGTCAATGCAAAGACCATCCAGGATGCGATGAAGGAAATCCCGGAGCAGCCGTTGGAATTCTATGTGAACGAAAACAATTTGGAAATTACCGTTGAATACCAAAATGGAAAATATAATTTTATGGGACAACTGGCAGACGAATATCCGGTACCCCCTCAAATCGACAAGGAAAGCGCAACCCTTACCATGGAATCGCAAGCTTTGTTCTCAGGTATCAACCGGGCACTCTTTGCAACTGCCGATGACACTTTGCGCCCTGTCATGAACGGTATATTCTTTGACATCGCTACCAGCCATGTCACAATGGTTGCCAGCGACGGACACAAGTTGTCTTGCAATACTTTCAAACATACCCAGTCTTCACTGGAAGGTTCATTCATCCTTCCTAAAAAGCCGGCAACTTTAACCAAGAACATTTTAATTAAGGAACAAGGTGAGGTAATGATTCGTTTCAGCGCACGCAATGCTGTCATCACTACAGAATTCTACACCATGAACTGCCGTTTGATTGAAGGCCGTTACCCGAACTATAATAGTGTCATTCCACAAGACAACCCTAACTGTGTCACCGTCAACCGTGCAGCTTTGCAAAGCGCATTGCGCCGTGTGTTGATTTTCGCCAATGCAAACAGCGCTTTGGTAAAAATTCACATGGAAGCCAGCAAGATGACTATTTCCTGCCAGGATATCGACTTCTCTATGTCAGCAGAGGAAGCTCTCTTATGCGACTACTCAGGCATGCCCATTACCATTGGTTTCAAGGGTACCTTCCTGACTGAGTTGCTCAACAACCTCGACGCTGAAGAAATCATTTTCAAACTCGCAGATGCCAGCCGTGCCGGTGTGATTGTACCTTCTGTACAGGCAGAGAACGAAAGCACTCTGATGCTTCTCATGCCAATGATGCTAAATGACTAACCTCATTCTTTTGGTTCATCTTCCTTCCCAAAATACAGATAGAAGGAGATAAAAATATTTGATAACAATAAAAATATAGCTCCTCATGGCTCACCTTTTCTTAAGGGAGCCCTTGAGGAGAATTTGTAATATGAAACTCAAACTCAACCGCCCTATTGTCTTCTTTGATATTGAAGCAACCGGACTTAACACAGCATACGACCGTATCGTGGAATTGTGCTTTATCAAAGTTTACCCCAATGGCAACGAAGAAGCACAGACATTAAGATTCAACCCAGGCATCCATATCTCCGCTGAAGCAAGTGCGGTCAATGGCATTTACGATGAAGATGTGGCTGACTGTCCTTTTTTCAAAGAAAAAGCCAAAGAACTGGCAAACGTTTTCCAAAGTTGCGACATTGCCGGCTTCAACTCCAATGTTTTCGACATCCCTCTTCTGGTAGAAGAATTCATACGTGCAGGTGTTGACTTCGACGTGACAAAAAGTAAATTTGTAGATGTGCAGACCATTTATCACAAAATGGAAAAACGCAATCTTTCTGCCGCTTACAAGTTCTATTGCCAGAAAGACTTGGAAAACGCACATACGGCTTTGGCCGATACGCAAGCTACCTACGAGGTACTCCAGGCACAGTTGGACCGTTATGGCGACGAATTGAAGAATGATGTCAACTACCTGGCCGAATTTTCTAAAAGGAACAACAATGTGGACCTTGCCGGACGTATCATCTATAATGAACAAGGCATCGAAACCATCAATTTTGGTAAATACAAAGGACGTGCTGTCACTGAAGTCCTTCGTCGTGATCCAGGCTATTTTTCATGGATTATGCAAGGTGATTTCACACAAAACACCAAACAGACATTTATGAGAATCCGACTTAGAGAAGGTCTTTAAGTCACACCACACACAACGTTCATAGAGGAATTGAAGAAAAAATATGAAAGGCAAACATATCGTACTCGGAATCAGTGGTAGCATCGCTGCCTACAAAGCTTGCTCGCTCATCAGGCTCTTTATTAAGGCTGGTGCGGAAGTCCAAGTAGTCATTACCCCTGCCGGCAAAGAATTTATTACTCCCGTGACCTTGTCAGCATTGACATCCAACCCGGTAATCAGCGAATTCTTTGCCCAGCGTGACGGTTCATGGCATAGCCATGTGGCCTTAGGACAATGGGCTGACGCAATGGTCATAGCACCCGCCACGGCATCTACCATAGGAAAGATGGCCAATGGAATTGCTGACAATATGTTGATTACCACTTATCTTTCCATGAAGGCTCCAGTCTTCGTCGCACCCGCTATGGACTTGGACATGTTTGCCCATCCATCCACCACAGCCAATCTCAACCGTCTTCGCTCTTTCGGCAACCATATTATCGAACCTGCATCAGGTGAATTGGCCAGCCATTTGATTGGAAAAGGCAGAATGGAAGAACCTGAACAAATATTTGCCGCTATCGAAGCATTCTTCCACGCACAACAGCGTATGAAGGGCAAACGCATCATGATTACCGCCGGTCCTACTTATGAGAGAATCGACCCGGTGCGCTTCATCGGTAATTATTCAAGCGGAAAAATGGGCATTGCCCTGGCTGAAACTTGTGCTGAACAAGGCGCCGAGGTCGAATTGGTATGCGGTCCTATTCGTTTGGAAACCACCCATCCCAACATTCACCGTATCAACGTCGAAAGTGCCGCACAGATGTATGCAGCAGCTACGGAAACCTTCAAGTCGTGCGATGCTGGTATTCTTTGTGCTGCTGTAGCCGATTTCACAATTGAAACCGTCGCCGACCAGAAGATAAAACGTGGAAAGGACGACATGGTGCTCCAGCTGAAACCTACACAGGACATAGCTGCAGCACTGGGAAAAATGAAAACAGCACAGCAGAAACTCGTAGGCTTCGCACTTGAAACAACGGACGAAAGAGAGAACGCACGCCGCAAACTGGAAAAGAAGAATTTGAACTTCATCGTCTTAAACTCATTAAACGACAAAGGCGCCGGTTTTTCATACGACACGAACAAAATCACCATTCTTTCCCAAAATGACATGGTGGAATATCCGCTGAAACCCAAAACGGAAGTGGCAAAAGATATTATCGAAAGATTATGCAAAGAATTCAATTGATATTGCTCTTCATTTGTAGTCTGATAGGTATACAACAGGCCCATGCGCAGGAATTGGATGCCAAGGTGTCTATCAACCATCAACAAGTACAAGGCACCAGTACCAATATTTTCGAAAACCTCGAAACGGCGCTGACTGAATTCATCAACGAGCGACAATGGACTCAGCTCCAGTTCGCCCGTCATGAACGAATTGCCTGTAATTTCAGTATTACCGTATCTAAATATACAGAGAGCGAAAACAAATTCGAAGGTTCGCTGATGATACAATGCACGCGCCCGGTGTACAATTCAAGTTATACTACGGTGGTGTTCAGTATCAAGGATGCAAATTTTAATTTCAATTTTCAAGAATTCGACAAATTGGAATTTCGCCCCGACGTCATCAACAACGATCTGACCGCCCTCATCGCCTACTATGCTTACCTTATTATAGGTATGGATATGGACTCAATGTCGCCGAAAGGAGGAACAGAAATTCTGCAAATGGCACAAAATGTCGCCAACAACGCACAGAGTCTGACAACTTCCGCCAAAGGATGGAAAGCCTTCGAAGACAGTAAAAACCGCTACGCCATCATCAACGACTACCTCGACAATGGCATGGAACCTTTTCGCATGATGCAATATACTTATTACAGAGAAGGACTCGACGTGATGGCGGAAAATGTGGAACGTGGACGTGCCGGCATCACCAAAGCTATGGACCTGCTCAAACAAGCCAAAGACAATAAGTCTATGAGCATGCTGCCACAAATTTTCACGGAATACAAACGTGACGAACTGGTCAACATTTTCCATGGCAAAGGAACTCCACAAAATAAAGAAAAAATATTCGGAACCTTGATGAGCATCAATGCCTCTCAAGCTTCATATTGGAGAAAACTGAAGCAATAAGAAATATGCTGCAAAATTTACATATCACCCACTACGCCCTTATCGATTTGCTTGACATCGATTTCTCAAACGGATATTCGGTCATCACCGGTGAGACAGGTGCCGGAAAAAGTATCATACTCGGCGCCTTAGGCCTTCTGCTGGGACAGCGTGCAGATGCCAAAGCCATCAAGCCTGGTGCGACAAAATGTTGTGTAGAAGGCACATTCGACATCAACGGACTCCATCTTGACGATTTTTTCAAAATCAACGACATTGATTTCGACGGTAACGAATGCATTGTTCGCCGCGAGGTCACAACTGCCGGAAAAAGCAGAGCCTTCGTCAACGACACCCCCGTATCCCTGACACAATTGAAAGGTATCACCACCCGCATCATCGACATCCACTCCCAGCATCAGAATCTGCTGATGGGAAACGAGTTTTTCCTGTTGAATACGCTCGATACCATCGGACACAATGACAAACAGAGAAAGACTTATCTGGAGAGTTTCAGAAAATGGAATGAGGAAAGAAAGGTACTGGATGATCTCTATGCCCAGGCTAAGAAGGACCGCTCCGATATGGACTACATGCAGTTCCAACTGCAACAATTGGACGAAGCCCAACTTCAAGAAGACGAACAAGCCGAATTGGAACAAGAATCCGAAACACTAAGTCATGCCGAAGAAATAAAAACGGTCATTTACGAAGCGTCTTCCTCTTTGTCCAATGATGATCAAAATCCGATTACGACTCTCAGAACAGACATCCAGCGCCTGGAATCTATCAGCCAGGTGTTTGCACCGGCTGAATCCTTGGCAGAACGTATGGAAAGCGTACGAATCGAACTGCAAGACATCGCAGATGAACTAGAACAGTCGCTTGAAAAAATTGATTTTGATCCGGAAAGACTGAATTATGTAGACGAACGGCTGAATGTCATCTATAGTCTCGAAAAAAAACACCATGTCAATACGGTATCCGAACTCCTGGCTCTCGCTCAAGAACTCAGAGAGAAAATTGACCAGATTGAAAATATAGACGAGCATATTGCCAGCAAAGAAGCCGAAGTGGCTGCACTCTACAAGGAAGTTACTGAAAAGGGTGAAACACTCACCAACAACAGACGAAAAGCTGGCGAAAAAATCGCTAAAGAATTAATCAGCACACTTCAGTCCTTGGGAATGCCTGCCGCACAACTTCATTTCGAATTCAACCGGCGCCCTACTCCCGACCCATCCGGCTTGGATTGTGTAAGTTTCCTTTTCAGCGGAAACAAGAACATGCCCGAGCAGGATGTGGCACAGATAGCTTCAGGCGGTGAGATTGCCCGTTTGATGCTTTCACTCAAAGCTTTGGTATCCAAACATCAGAATCTGCCTACCATCATCTTCGATGAAATTGACACAGGTGTTTCTGGAACCATGGCTGAAAAGATGGCTAATGTCATGCAGACGATGGCAGAAAACTGCCAAGTCATCTGCATCACCCACCTGCCGCAGATTGCCGCATTGGGCACCTACCATTACAGGGTATACAAAGCCGAAACGGCTGAAGGTACTTCCAGCCATATCAGTTTGCTCAGCACCGACGAACGCATCAAGGAAATTGCCAACATGCTCAGTGGTTCGGAAATGACTGAAGCAGCTATCAACAATGCTAAATCCTTACTTAAACTATAACCTAATTATGAAAAAAATAATCATTTCGTTGGGCTTGCTCATTGGCTGCCTCCCTGTCACACAGGCGGCCAAGCTAAATAGCCAGACTCCTTCGATACAAAGTGTGCAGACTGAAATAAAGAATGCCCAGAAGGCAATGTTCAGTCTGATTTCCTACAACGAAAAAGGAAAGATTCTTCATTCGGGCTACGGATTCTTCATCGATGAAAACGGCACCGGCATTGCAGCCTTCTCTCTTTTGGAAGGTGCCTCCAAAGCTGAAATCATCGATTATAAAGGCAACCAGCTCGCGGTTTCCCGTATATTGGGTGCCAGCAGCGCCTACGACCTGGTAAAATTCTCTACAGAAGGTGCCAAGAAAATAGAGGCTTTCAACATTAGTTCAAATGTCATCATGAAGGAAGGTAATGCGGTCAGTCTGGTAACTTATACCGGGAAGAAGAAGGCGGAACCTAAAACGATTGAAATTGACAAGATCGACGATTTTGAAGCCTATAAATATTACCAGATAAGTGCGGAAAATGTTGAGAAAAATCTGGGTTGTCCATTACTTGACGAAGAAGGAAATGTCATCGCCATCGTACAAAAGAACGTTGGAGAAAAAGCAGAAAAGGCTTGTGCCATAGATGCCCGTTTCGTCAATGAGCTCAAACTCAACAGCACCAGTCTGCTGAATGCCGACCTGAATGCCATCAATATTCCCAAGGGCCTCCCCGATACTGAACAAGAAGCCCTCACCTACCTTTATATGTTGGGCAGCAAGGATTCGATTGCGTCAATCTCAGCACTTAACGACTTTATTGCCGCTTATCCGGATAACGCAGAAGGCTACAGCCAGCGTGGTTCCTTCTACGCCAACCATCAGAATTATGCAAAATGTGAAGAAGACTTCACCACAGCATTAGAAAAAGCAGGAAATAAGCAATCTTCCATCCAGCCGGACGAGATTTACAACAATTTAAGCAAGCTCATCTACAACAAGGTGCTTTACACCCCACAGCCGGAATACGAGAATTGGACCCTCGACAGAGCTATTGAAGAAGCAGGCAAAGCCTATGCCATCAATCCTTCACCATTTTATCTGTTGCAACAAGCACACTGTTATTTTGGAAAGAAAGATTACCAGAAAGCTTACGAGAATTATTGCAAGATCAGTGCAGAGACAGCCAATGACAGCCAAAAATGGTCCGCTCAAGCCAAAGCCGAAACCTGGCTCTTTGCCTCACGCGCTTATGAAATGAATATGAAGACCAATCAAGCAGCCACCCTGCAGGACAGTCTTCACCTGATCACCTTGCTGGACAGTGCCATCAATGCCTTGCCCAAGCCCTACACTCCGAAAGAAGCTCCGCTTTTCTTGGAACGCGCCCAACGCTATGAACTTGTCAACAAATTCAGACAAGCCGTATTCGACTATAATGAATATGAGAAAATCATTGGTCCTAGAAATCTGAATGACAAGTTTTATTATTTGCGCGAACAGGCTGAATTCAAAGGCCGGATGTACCAGCAGGCTTTGAACGATATCCGTACAGCGATGGCTTTCAATCCTAAAGATGCCTTGTATCCGGTAGAGGAAGCGGTCATTCTTTTACGCGCGGGAATGTTCAAAGAAGCTGTCACTGCTTGCGAAAAATCCCTCAGCATTCTCCCAGAAAATCCTGATTGCTACAAAATCATGGGAATAGCCTACGGAGAACTTAAAAATAAAACAAAGGCACAAACTTATTTGCAAAAAGCCAAAGAACTCGGCGACCCTACCGTTGACGAATTCATCGAGAAATACAAATAAGCTCCACCTATTAAAGACTATCTCTTATGAGAGATTTTAAATCGATAGTCAGACCCAACATCCTCCAACTCACTGATGGTTTGCTTTCCAAACAGCCAACCATCAGTGAGAATATAAGGGTGCACCTGGACGCAAACGAAAACCCCTACAACTCCCCCTACAACCGTTATCCCAAAGCCGACTATACAGCACTAAAAAATATCTTGGGACAAATCAAAGGCATCTGGCCCCACTGCATCGCATTGAGCAACGGAACCAACGAAGCTATCGATTTTATATTGCGCGTATTCTGTGTACCGGGACGTGACAATATTATTTCAATAGCGCCTACGTCCAGAAATTACAGAGAATTTGCCGCCATCAATGATATAGAATGTAAAACGGCCTCTCTCGATAACCACTTTCAAATCACGGCCGACCAGATTCTCTCACTGAGCGATGAGCATACAAAAATTGTATTTCTCTGCAGTCCCAACAATCCGACAGGAAACTTACTCGACAAAAACGAAGTCCTACAACTTTGCGACCGTTTCCAAGGCATCGTGGTAGTAGACGAAGCCTACAACGAATTTTCACACACCGAATCGATTGTAAGATCAATTTCCAGCCATCACAATCTCATAGCACTAAACACGCTCTCCAAAGCATTCGCCTCTGCCGAACTGCGTTTGGCTGCAATATACGCGGTCCCCGAAATCATCAGATATATTAAAGCCATCACCCCTCACCACCACATCAGCACGTGGACACAAAAGGAAAGTATGGAGATTCTGAAAAGAAGATTTGACGTGGACAAATGGATTCATCAATTACTGGAGGAGCGACGCAAGGTGATGTCAGCCATCAAGCAACTGCCCATGTGTGAAAAAGTTTATGACAGTGATGCCAATTTCTTTCTCGTAAAATTTCAAAATGCGGACGATGTCTATCAGTATCTGTTGAAGGAAGGCATTGCGGTTTGCAACTGTTCCAACCTCCCCCATTGCGAGAATTGCTTACGCATCACAATCGGACTTCCTTCAGAGAATAATTTGCTGATAGGAGCTTTAAGAAAATACAAGATACATTAATCCAATGCCTCCCACTGCCACCCTTCGTTTCTACGAAATACAGCATTCCCATTTACAGCCCGACGATAATAACATCAGTCCTAAGCGAAAATGGGGATTTACTAACCACCTTAAGATCTACTTATTATGAAAAACATAATTTACTACTTGCTTCTCACGCTCAGCCTCATCGGTTGCAACAAAATAGAGTTGCCGGATGGCGATGACAATAAAGAGAAAGAAGAAGACACAGAGAAAAATGAAAATGCAGACAAACATCCCGACCACCCCGAAAATGATGAAGACTTTCTGAGTATTTCCCAAGCCTTGGCAACTGCCCCTGAGAAAACGGTTAACCTGCAAGGTTACATGGTTGGCTATGTGTCCGGAACCTCAATAAAGACCAGTTCAAAATTTGAAATCCCCGTAGAAAAAGAAAATACGAATTTTCTCTTGGCGGACACTCCCAACGAAGAAGATATGAGCCACTGCCTGCCTGTAAAATTGGAAAAGACTGGGAAGTTCGCCACTAGAGAAGCACTGAATATGTACGACCATCCCGAACTTTATAAAAAATTTATCAGGATTACAGGTTTCTTAGGAAAATATTTTTCAAGAAATGGAATTACTAGAATTGGGAAATACGAAATATCTGATAAAGAGGAGGATACCCCCAAAGAAGAAGATAAAGACCAGCCGGACACCCTTCACATTGACCAGCACGAGCAAGTGGTTCCCGACGGAAGATGCTTAAGAAATTCATAATTTATCAGCTAAAATTTTGGTGGTTTAAAATAATATACTACCTTTGCATCGCGTTTGAGAAATGACGCGGATTGGAAGTTTGGGTGAGTGGCTGAAACCACCAGTTTGCTAAACTGACGTACGGGTTACCGTACCGGGGGTTCGAATCCCCCAGCTTCCGCACATGGCGCTTTCGTCTAGCGGCTAGGACACATGCCTCTCACGCATGGAACACGGGTTCGATTCCCGTAGGCGCTACAAAGATTACCGACCGGATTCCTTTTTTAAGGAGTCCGGTTTTATTTTTCCCGCACCTGTTCACAGTTCCACCTCCATGAATTGAAAGATTACAGAAAGATTCGTTCAAAGAAACTTGGTATATTAAAATAAATTACTATCTTTGCACTGCGTTTGAGAAATGACGCGGATTGGAAGTTTGGGTGAGTGGCTGAAACCACCAGTTTGCTAAACTGACGTACGGGTTACCGTACCGGGGGTTCGAATCCCCCAGCTTCCGCAAAGTCAAATGCAGACGAGATAAGCACTGGATTCTTATGAATTTAGTGCTTTTTTTTTATTTGCCCGAAACAAAGTGGCACATTCACCTATCATAGTAAATCTTCCCCTAATCATCGACAGAACCAGTCGATCGAGACTAACTTTGCCCAAACTGCAACAAAAAACATAAGCCCAAAACTACAGCCCTTATTGATACAGGCTCCTAAATAAGAATCTTACCTATCTTAATTTACCAGAAGAACACGTTTACCTGCAGGCTCTCCTTATTCACAAGGCCACATATCAGAGTTAGGACGCCCGCCAATACGATATAAAAGTCGTACCACCACGATGGTACGATTGTACCACCACGATGGTACAAATGTACCACCACGATGGTACGATTGTACCACCATGATGGTACGAATGGACATCAAGATGGAATTCCATTTATATCAGACACACCGTCCATCTTACTAAGGAATTTGACAAAACGCACGAACTTAACCGATTGACGCTGTACTCATATTGCCTACTCCTTCACAGGCTCATCATTTCATTGTACGAGCAATTTACCGGGTGTAACGGCCTTTTTTTTATACCATCAGCAAGAACTCCCCTCTCTCTTATCGGGTTGTATCTGAAACTCGGGATAAAAGATAGAGTGTACCGGCATCACCCCCCGGAACTTGAATCACTAATATTTAGTAATGGTAAAATAATAACTTCATACAGTTTGAATTTTTTTCTTCCTTTCTCTCGCCATTACTTATCTTGTACCGCCTCCTTACAAAGAGAAAACGTAAATTTTAACTCATCTATACAATATATGTCATTTTGACTTGAATTCAGGGGTTCAAAACACATACCAGCAAAATAAATCAGACACATTTCTAACCTTGCTCCCAATACCATCGAAAGACGAAACCAGCGACTTCAAAATGATCTGCAATTTCGAAATGATATAATACCATTCGAAAGTCAGACATTGCATTTTGCAAAATGGATACAAGAGACTTTAAAGTGCCACTTGACCGAATCCATTCAAAACAATGCCCGACCAGCCCCTACGCGGAGCACAAAAGAAAGAAGAATAGACAACTAATAGAATTCAAAGGGGCGTTTCTTAAAATAATTTTGTACTTTTACAATTCACTATAATCGATTATTCTACATGAAAGCATTCTTATCTATAACCTGCCTCACTCTTGCTCTCTGCACTTTCAGCTGCAACAGCAAAGACGGCAAGGCCGCCAACGGAGATACACCGGAAGAACAAAGCGACAAGAGAATTGAAGCAGAAGCCAAAGGTCAAAAATGTCTGGAAGATGCCCGTAAGGCATTGAAAGAAGGTGATTTTAACACCGCAAGAGAGCTAGTCAGTAAAATTCGCAACGAATACCGTCTGGCTATTACGGCACGCAACGAAGGTATCCTACTGCTCGACTCCGTCAATCTGTTTGAAGCTGAGTACCAACTCAAAGATGTCAACAAAAAGATTCGCAACGTGGGAAGCGACTCATTGGACAGCCTGCAATACGAATTTGACGATTTGACACAAAAATTCAAATTCTACAAACGCAAACTGGAATTCGACCAGAAGCAACGCTAACCCGTTGTCTGCATACAAACGATAAGACTCAACACTCTATTATAATTCTTTAGAATTTGACCTCTCTGAAAATGGAAGATTTTCTTGAACAATCTCTAAATCCCAGTCAGCTGGAAGCCGTAACTTATTGCGACGGACCTTCATTGGTCATAGCCGGTGCCGGCTCAGGCAAGACTCGCGTTTTAACCTACAAAATAGCTTATCTCATGAAAATGGGACTGGCTCCCTGGAACATTCTGGCCCTCACGTTCACCAACAAAGCTTCCAGGGAAATGAACGAACGTATTGCAGCCATTGTAGGTACCGACCTGGCACGTGGTTTATGGTCGGGTACCTTCCATTCGGTCTTCTCGAGAATACTTCGCAGCGAAGCCGGCCTTCTGGGTTATTCCTCCGACTTCACCATATATGACTCCTCAGACTCTCGAAGCCTGATCAAGAGCATTGTAAAAGAAATGGGCTTGGACGAAAAGGTGTACAAGCCAGCCACCATCGCCGGGCGTATCTCTGAAGCCAAGAATCATTTGGTACTGCCCGACGCATACGCCGCCGACCCAAGCATTTTGAAAAGGGACGGCGTTGACAACATCGCCAAAACTTATGACGTCTATGCAAAATATTGGCAGCGCTGCAGACAATCGAACGCAATGGACTTTGACGATTTGCTGCTCAACACCTTCCTGCTTTTCGAAAACTTCCCGGAGGTCAAGAAAAAGTATTCAGAGCGCTTCCAGTATATCTTGGTAGACGAGTATCAAGACACCAACATGGCGCAGCACCGCATCGTAGCACAACTGACTCGTCCCGACTCCCGCATTTGTGTAGTGGGTGATGACGCACAAAGTATCTACGGATTCCGCGGTGCAGATATTGACAATATTCTTCGGTTTACCCAGCAATATCCAACCGCCAAACTGATCAAACTAGAACAGAACTACCGGTCCACACAGACCATTGTGAATGCCGCCAACAGCATCATTCGCCACAATCACAAACAGATTGCCAAGAAGGTGTACAGCAACAATGAAATCGGAGATCCCATACAGTTGCTGTCGGCTTATAGTGACAAGGAAGAAAGTTTGAAAGTTGCCGGCGAAATAAGACGTCTGCACCGCCAAATGGACATTGACTACAAAGACATTGCCCTCCTCTATCGTACCAATTCACAAAGTAGAGCTTTCGAGGAAGCATTCCGAAACGCCAATATCCCCTACCGCATCTATGGCGGTCTGTCGTTCTATCAGAGAAAGGAAATCAAAGACATCATTGCCTATTTCCGCCTCATCAACAACCTGAACGACGAGGAGGCTTTCAAACGAATCCTCAACTACCCTGCCCGCGGCATCGGGGCGACCACCCAATCCAAACTGCAACTGGCTGCAGGAGAATATGGCGTATCTATATGGAAAGTACTGGAACAGCCCGAAGCATTCAATCTCAACCTCAACAAAGGTACTCTGACAAAACTGAAGGGATTCAAAGACCTCATCCTCGAATTCAAAGAGAAACTGATGAATACCGAAGGGTATGCCCTCGCAGCAGAAATCATACGTAAAAGTGGCATCGGAGCAGAAATACATGCAGACCGAAGTCCTGAAAATTTGAGCAGGCAAGAGAATGTGGAGGAATTGCTCAATGCCATCAAAGCCTACGAAACTGAGACTTTGGAAGAGACGGGCAAGGAAGTGGTACCTCTCACAGAATACCTCTCACAAGTGTCGTTGCTGACCGATTCCGACCAAAAGGACGACGACACTCCCAAGGTGACATTGATGACCATCCATGCTGCAAAGGGTTTGGAATTTGACGCCGTATTCGTCACCGGTATGGAAGACGAATTGTTCCCGAATGCCAACGCACGCTATTTCCCTAAAGAAATGGAAGAAGAACGCCGTCTCTTCTATGTCGCTGTCACCAGAGCCAAGCAATATTGCTACCTCAGCTACGCGAAGAGCCGCTTCAAATTTGGCAAAGTAGAATTTTGCGAACCGAGTCCTTTCTTAGACGAAATCGACCAGCAATACCTCGTCCGCGACGACGAAGGTCTCCGGAGACCTTTCGCGAACCATACCGCTGCCAGCACGCGTCCGGCAACTCCAGTCCATTCGGTCTCTACACAACCAACCCGACATTTTGTCCCCGTCAAGAAAACCATCTTCAGTCCGGGAAATTCAGCTGCCGGCAAAATAGTGGCACAAGGTCTGCACGCCGGTCAGAAAATCCAGCACGAACGCTTCGGCATCGGCACCATCTTAGCCATCGAAGGCAATGGAGACAATACAAAAGCTTGTGTGGAATTCGAAAATGCGGGGAAAAAGAATCTGCTTCTGAAGTTTGCCAAATTCAAAACAATAGATGAATAAATGGCTTTTCTGAAAAGGAACAGATACCAAGCGCGCGCCGCGATAACTGAAGTCAGTCACCGCGGCGCGCACTTTTATTGAATCATCTTTATAAAACTACTTAAAGTTGCAGCTGGTACAAATCAAATCCCTGCATGATGCAGCTCCGGTCAACATTTCCCTTGACACCAGGCATCCTGCCAGCCTGTGTGTACTGCCACATGATATAATCCTTGCCGTCTTCCAAGAAAGGCTTGGAATCCTGATATTTGGCAATCATCCAGTGATAATCCTTGAAATACCCCTTCAAATGCCGGTTATAAAAATTCTGATAAGAATAAAGCAACGGCTTCTTACCATAATGTTTTTCTACGTGACGGACAAATTCTTGTAAGTCGCGAATAAATTTGCTTTCAGAGACACGTCCCCGGTGCTCAATATCGATAATCGGCACCAAATCCTGCTCACTGGCTTTCACTTTACGGGTCAGATTTTTCAATTGCTCTCTCCAGTCGATATTCGGACGATAGAAATGGTAACTGCCCACACTCAATCCCACACGTCTGGCCTCGCTCAGATTCCGGTCGTAAGTATCATCAACATACGACGCTCCTTCGGTGGCCTTCAAATAGACGTAAGAGATTTTGGAACTTCCAGCAACCTGGTCCCAATTAATGTGTCCCTGATAATGGGATACATCAATGCCCTCTCTGAAACGAACATCAATATTTGAATTTTTCTGGTTGACGGTCATCGCACGAACCACGCAACCTTCCTGTCGTGCCTTCATGGCCAACTGGTCCGGTTCGACAAAGTTCAATTCGACCGTACTTTTCCGTTTATTTCTTTTACGAGAATAACCGTCTAAGGGCCAAGCCATCAATACAGCCAAAAAAATAACGAAGAGAGAAGAGAGACGTGATTTCATGAGTTGGAATTATTACGAGTGCAAATTTACATAATCACCAGTAATATAATGAAATAAAATCCTTAATTTTTTTCAAAAAGGAGTCACATTAACAACAATAGCCGTTAACAGGGAGACTGCTAACGGCTATTATCTTATTTTTTTAGAAATTACTGGCGAGCACCATACTGCTGGTCCAGGTTGAAGATAGCGTTGGCACCCATCTTCTTGAGACGGTCAACGATACTACTTGCAGTAGCTTCTTCTTCTACCTGTTCGCGAACAAAGCTCCAGAAGAAGTCCTGAGTTGCCTTATCCTTTTCTTCGATAGACAAGTCCACCAAAGCATCAATCAAAGCTGAGATGTGGCATTCGTGAGCGTAAGCAGCTTCAAATGCAGCCAGAGGACTTTCCCATGACTGTGGAACAGCGTTGATCTGACCAACAACAGCTGTACCGCCACGCTTGATGACATAATCAGCCATTGCATAAGCATGCTGCATTTCTTCCATGCTCTGCTTCTTCATCCATGTTGCAAAACCGTTGAAACCTTCCTTATCAAAATAGAAAGCCATTGAAAGATAAAGGTTTGAAGAATAGATTTCTTCTACAATCTGACCATTGATCGCATTCTGAAGTTTTTCTGAAATCATAGTTACGTGTTTTTAAAGTTTATAGTTAAAAAAAATTATTTCTGTCTATGAAGCTTTTGTATCAAGCTTCGTGCAAAGATATAATAAGATTAAAGATTAGACAAAATTCTTTTGATTTATAATCTGTATTTTTCTACAGATTTTCACAGTAGATAACATTTGAAATAAATGTATTTTCTGCGTTTCTATATAAGGCGGCTCTATATTTTTCTATTAATCACTATTTTACATAAAAGTAACGGTTATTTTCACCCTTGTTTTTCATCTTTGAGTTTAGAAGGGAACATTCCTCAAAAAAAGAGTGTACCTCAACGCGAGATACACTCTTTCTGAAACATCAGAGGATATTCATTTTATTTAAACAGCCTGTTTCCTATGCTGTAAAATTACTTTTCATTTGCTTCATTCTGACCAAACTTATCTTCTGGATACAGGTCTGTCCACCATTCTGGCTCATCTTTCAACCAATAAGCGAACCAGGCAAAGATAGCCTCCTGCCATTTCAAGCGTTTGTCGTGAGTGACAATGACATGGTTCTCCCCATCAATCTGAATATAACTAACAGGACGTCCCAATATACGCAAGGCGGTAAACATTCCCTGGCTTTCGTTGGTAGGAACGTTGGTATCGGCTGTACCGTGCAAGAGCAAAAGAGGAGTCTTGATTTTGTCAGCATTGAACAGTGGTGACTGCTTCACATACAAGTCGGGATTATTCCATGGATAACTGCCATACTGGGCAACTTCACCGTAAGTATATCCCCAATAACCGCCACCCCAATAACTGGCAATATTAGATATACCGGCATGAGAAATAGCTGCAGCAAAAATATCTGTGCGAGTCTGCAAATACTGAGTCATGAAACCACCATATGAAGCTCCCATACAGCCAACCTTCTTGGCATTGACGTAAGGATGCTCGTTGATGAAGGTCTTGGTACCTTCGATGATATCGTCGGCGGACATCTGGCCCCAAGTGTTTACATGACGGGCAGCAAATTCCTGACCAAAGCCAATAGCACCGCTAGGTTCGCATACGTAAACGACATATCCCATACCGGCAAGAACCTGTAACGGATAGTGGAATTCCAACATTTTGGGAGTCGGCGTGCAACCACCATAATAATATACGAGTAATGGATACTTCTTGGAAGCGTCAAAGTCGGATGGCAGGAAATAATATCCCTTCACCGTATCGCCACGGGAGGTTTTGAAATCCCAGTTGTGGCAGATTCCGATAGCCACATCCTTATACATCTCGTCAAAATTGATATGGCCAATACGCTCGGCTTTTGGCTGTTCCTTTGTCAAAAGACAAGTATACATCTCACGGGCACGTTCGCCAGTCTGTCCGAAAAATACAGCGCGAGGGTTCTTCTGTCCCATCGCAATGGAATAATTCTGAATAAAGGTAATAGGCAAATTAAAGCGGGTCACCTTACCATTCTCAGGATTCAAGCGATACAAAGTCTCGTTATATTCGTCGGTCGCCTTAAAATAGATTTGGTTGTCAGCGTATGACCACTGAATATTACCAACCGAAGCGTTGAAGTTGGGCAGCATCGGCTTGATATCCTTCGTCTCCCAATCGTACAGATACAGACGATAATCAAACATATTTGGAATCTGACCTGGTTTCACTTCACTACCAATACCCTTGAAAGCCGCAGGAGAGGCGTTGACCAGGACTTTCTTACCATCGGGTGAGAACTTCACATTAGAGATATAGGGTTCGTCCATGAAGAGTGTGTCAACCTGACCGTCTTCCATATTGATGGTCAAAACCGTAGTGGATTCAAAAGGCAGGCGTTCCGGCTTCATGATACCATAGGATACCAGCAATTTCTTGCCATCAGAAGAAATGTCATAAAGATAAACAGAGGATTCACCAAAAGTCAACTGCTGCATGACACCCGTTTTCAAATCATAACGCATCAGATAGTTGCGATTACGCCATCCGGGCATGCGGTCGTCTGGCTGATGCAGACGTTTCAGCGGACCGGCTTCATATTTCCCCTCCTGGGTTTTGGAATAAATCAGATAGTCCTCAGTGGGTGACATCGTGAATTCTCCTTCAGGAATATAGTCTGCCATGACCTTTTCCTGCATGGTGGCAGGATCCAAAGTAATGAGCTGGCGGCCTTTGTCGTCCGATTTCATATAATACATAACATCACGGCGTGGCATCCATTTCACCCCCATATAGACAGCCGGACGATAAACGACGCGCTGACTGGCAGTTTCGGTTACAACCGTCTGATAGTCGGCCTTGCCGCCTTCCTTCAAGTTGTAAGAATGAGTTACCAAGTATTTTCCGGATGGAGAAAGCAAAGCGCCACTATAATGCTCGCCGTAAATCATCTCGTCAAGGGTGTAGGCACGCTTTCCGGTTGCATTTATCTGCAAATGACTGATATGGTCACCGACGATGGCTACATTAAAACTATCTTTCTTAGCCACATTGGTCAGACAGAGCAAAGAAACATCAACAGAACCACCAGTGAGACGCAAATCGGATCCACCAGCCTCTTTACCGTTCACAAAAACTTTGTAATCCTTCATGTTCTTCACCTGGAGCTGCGCCTTAGTGAATTTGTCTGTTGAAACCGTGAACTTCATGGCCACCAGGGCATCCTGCTTCAAGGTGGTGTCGGCTAGCAAAGCCGCCCCCTTGTTGATGACCAAATCGGACAAGGCAGCACGATGAATGAGCTGTCCGTTCGATTTCAACAGATTCTTAATGTCATAAGTTTCACCTTTCAGGTTCTTCTGCTGTGTGGCGTAAGGGGCTCTCACCTCGACAGGACCCACAAACTGAGCACGATTCACCTCAATGGTATCTGCCATCGCCGTTGCAGGAAGCAAAGTGACGGCCAACAACTTTAAAAAGTTCTTCATGTTGTATGTTTTAAATGTTTTATTGCTGTTTTTCTGCAGCTTCACGCTGCTGGCCTAAAAGTTGGAAGTCCTTCTTTCTCAACTTGAAACTGTTGGTCAGATACTTGTCACGCACCACCTGGTTCTCTGCCAATTCCTCAGGGGTTCCCTGGAACAGGATGCGGCCCTCAAACAAGAGATAGGCACGGTCGGTGATACACAAGGTTTCTTCCACATTGTGGTCGGTTATCAGGATACCGATATTTTTGTATTTCAGTTTCCATACAATAAACTGGATATCCTCCACAGCAATTGGGTCGACGCCGGCAAAAGGTTCATCCAACATAATAAATTTCGGATCGATGGCCAGGCAACGAGCGATTTCCGTACGACGACGTTCACCACCAGACAACTGGTCACCGTTATTCTTGCGCACCTTGCCCAAACGGAACTCAGAAATCAAACTTTCCAACTTTTCTTTCTGATATTCCTTGGAACGCCCGGTCATCTGCAAGACAGAAGCGATATTGTCTTCCACACTCATTTTACGGAAGACGGATGCCTCCTGTGCCAGATATCCGATACCTGCCTGAGCACGCTTGTAAACCGGATAATCGGTAATTTCTTGTTCATTCAAAAAGATTCGGCCGCCATTAGGAACGACCAAACCGGTAGTCATATAAAAAGAAGTTGTCTTGCCGGCACCATTCGGTCCAAGCAAGCCGACAATTTCTCCTTGTTTCACATCAAAGGAAACACCGTTCACAACGGTACGTTTACCATATTTTTTAATCAGCCCCTCAGTACGCAAAACCATACTGTCAGAAAAGGCTGCAGCTTTTAATCCTTCGTTTTCCATTCATTTATAGTTTCATTGCGCAAAGATAGCGAAAGCCCACCGGAGCACCAAATATTTAGATTCCGAACTGGCAATAATACCCTGCCCCGCCACGTCATACTAAAGTCCGGAACCTGAAATACATGAGTTTCCCAGCATTTGGAAGACAGCATGCGCAGGAAAAGCGGAAAAGACAAATCATCCAATCCCATGATTTCTCTCATCAGGGAAAGGTCTTCTACATTTTTACAAAAAAATGTAAAGTAAAATCAGATAGAAGAACAGGTTAGACATCTGTCGAAAAAGTTTTTCTACCACAGAATTACCAGGAAGTCCTTACAAACAGCGTAAAGAAATGATAAAACCAATGAAAGCCTACCACTTTTTCATATAGATATTTTGCCCGTCGCTCATTAGTTTATGGCTTTGAAGCCGGATTTGAAAATTGGAGCCACCCAACAAAGAGTGATTTCATAAAAGATGTTTCGTATCACTCTGTCATACAGCACATATTAACAGACTTCGAGAGACTATTCTAAGAAAGCCTTCATACAGAAGAAAAGAAAGAACGACCGAAAAACCCGACACTCTTGATCAATCCGGATAATAGGAATTTCCACATAAATAAGTTTATGAAATTACGTTTTTACAGTTTAGCGTTACTGCTCGCAACCACCTTCTACAGCTGTTCCGACTCTGAAACAATCGAAGAGGAAACCATTACAACCAACTACCTTATTCCAACTTTGGAAACTTCAAACGCATCGATGAACGGATCCCGCGCAAACGTCAACGGCGCAACAGGAGAAGTCTGTTGGACTGCGGAGGACGCACTGTTGGTCTTCGTCCACGAAGCAGGTAAAAAAACCAAGACCGAAGACGAATGGGCACAATGCCGCTATAAGTTTGTGACCAACAGCAACGATTACAGTAAATATCAATTTGCAGAAGAAGCAAGCGCCAGCCAGCCGCTGAAACTTGACCCTGACAAAAATTATGACTGGTATGTGATGTCTCCCTTACCGAAACGGTAAAATCTCCCGAAAATCATGGACAATTTGTCATCGGCAATCAGGTTCTGGATGAGAATCAGCCTAACAGCCTGTGAGTGCCACCACCCTTATGGCCAATACACTCACAGGCGTCAAAGGACAAAAGAACATAAGTATATCTCTGCGTCATTTTGCAACATTGATGACATTCAAGCTGCACAATAAATTGACAACAGAAGTCACCCCCAAGTTCTTGGAATTTTCAACAGAGAGCAAACAGCCCGCTACCATAAGTGGAGTTTACAAAGTTCATTTTCAAAACGGACTGACTCCTATCCAGACAAGCAACCAACTTCGCCTGGATATCAAGAATTCCAAAACTCTGTCACCGAATGGTGTTTGTGAAGTATATGCCATCATGGAACCTTTCACCCTTTCTCCTGACGACAAATTCAACATCCGGGTCGTTACGGACAAGAGTGACAACATGCTGACTTCTGTCATGCCGGGCTCCATTAGTTTCAAAGCTGGAACAATCAACCGCGCCAATGTTAGAATTACTCCAAGCTCCACCAGCACGATAATCAATCCTTGGGAGGTGCAGGGAGAAACGGACGAAGAAATTATCATACCGTAAACCAGGATATATTTTACATACTCTCCCTGGAGTAAGTAATGGTGAAATAATAAGTTCGGCAATTTTTTGTTCGAATCTTGCGTCT
>SAMEA104404103__coassemble_684_pt1 | contig 23842 bp, 21 predicted proteins | sample SAMEA104404103__metabat2_high_PE_061 | metagenome-assembled genome bin SAMEA104404103 (sample SAMEA104404103) | Balaenoptera acutorostrata | reverse complement strand
TAAGATATGATTGAGACCATACTCCATACAGAAGTAGGCTACGCTTGCGCGCTTGCTGTCGGGCTTAACGTCAATGTATGCACGGAAGTCCTTGTATACTTTGTCCATGCGGGCAAGAAGTTCCTTGTCCTTAGAGAGTTCGGTCAAACGTTCGTAATCGATACGTGCGAGCAATTCGATAGGGTTATGGTCAGCTTCGCGCCAGAGTTCCTTGTCGAGACTTGCGAACAATGCAGTACCTTCTGCATTCCATGTCCACCAAAGGTTGTGGGCGATTTCGTCCAATTTCTTCAACGCCTCTGGAATGTGACTTTTTACAGTAACTGTCTTCCAGTTAGGAGTGTTTGCATTACTTACTTTAACGTTCATTTTTTTGAAAATTTGTGCTTCACCCTTTCGGGCTTTGTTATTTATATTAGATTAATTTTTTTGATTGAAAACGCTGGTTTAGAATTTGTGTTGTTTATTCTTATTTCCAATCTTATTTAAGGCGACTATTGACCTCATTGAGGGCAAAGTTGTAGGCTTCAAAATAATACTTGATGAAATGCTTCCATTGTGCCTTTTCTGCAAGTTTTGCCGCTTTCTTGCGCCAGTTCTCGCGTACTTTGACTGGAGTATTCAAAAGTTCTTCCACAGTGTCGCAGATTTCTTGAGCCGACTCGTAATAATTCATGTCGGTTCTGTGAATGACTTTGACGCCGTCTTCCAACTTACCGTCGTGCTTGAGCACTTCGTTGACCCACTGTCCGAAACCTGAAAGGTCGGTGGTGATACACGGTGTCTTGAAAGCGCAGCTCTCGAGAGGTGTGTAGCCCCATGGTTCGTAATAAGAAGGATAGATGCACAAGTCGTTGGCTGTCAATATATCATAGTAGGGCATATTGAAGATGCCGTCATTTCCTTCGAGATAAGAAGGGATGAGGATGACCTTGACCGGATCGGCAGGTGTGTTCCATAAGCCCAGATTTTTGATGAGGCAGAGGATACGGTCCTCGTCCTGATTGTAAAGGTCGTGGGTAATCATCGGAGTGGAGAGGGGAGTGGTTTCCAATTTGTTGTCCGCCATTCTTTCCAGCAAGTCCTTACGGGGACCTTTGAGCCAGCATGGCACTTCGATGAGGGCGAGTACCTTCGTATCGTTGCATTCAGGTTGGAGCGTCTTCAAATGTGCATTGAGCTTGACCAAAGATTCGAGATAAACATCGAAGCCTTTGCAACGGAAGTCGTTGCGGCCGCTGGTTGACAGGATCAAGGTATCGTCGTTCATCTTCTGACCTGTAAGCTGTGAAGCCACGTTGAGGATGAGTTTGCGGGCAGCACGGCGTTTTGCTGTGAAACCGGCTCCCTTTGGAACGAATTCAGATTCGAATCCGTTAGGAAGTACCACGTCAGCAGGTTTGTCGAGCAACTGGCGACATTCCGTGTCGGTAAAACGGCTCACTGTCGTGAAACAGTCTGCAAGGTGTGCGCTGATCTTCTCAATGCTGTGCTTTGCCTGCATGTTGAGCTCGTTGGCCATCTGGTCACCATTATATCCTGTGAAATATTCATAGAGTAATTTATTGTTGCCCGCGATGGAACGGCCGATGCTGGTAGCATGAGTCGTAAAGATGGTAGCTACTTCGGGAGCGTTCTTTTTCAAGAACAGCATACCGAGGCCTGACATCCATTCGTGAGCCTGATAAATTACTTTCTTATTTTTCTTGATGCATGTTTTGATTACAATTTCTGCAAATTTGCCAGCAGCATAGCTGAACATGGAAGCTTCGTCGTAGTCGCCATAAGCTTGAAGTGAATCAACTCCGAAATATTCCCATGCCTTGGCATAGATTTCGTTTTTCTGTTCGAAGAAAGGACGGAAGTCTACAAGTACTGCGATTGGGTTGCCAGGGACATTCCAACGGCCAATACGTACGGACAAGCCGTTCTGCTTGGCTGCAGTCTTCCAAGTTTTGAGCAACTTGGCATCTTCAGAAAATTGTGGGTTCTCCTTGAGTAAATCTGGACCGATAAAAACTACTTCGCCTGATAACTCTTGTTGCAAGGTATTTGCACGTGAAGACAAAACGGTATAGATTCCGCCTACTTTGTTACAAACCTCCCAACTGGTTTCGAAAATATAGTCTGGTCTATTTAAGTCTTTTGTCATATTGTAATTTTTGTGGTTGCAAAGATACAATAATTTTTCAATCAAGATGTGAAAAAGTATTTTATTTTATAAATTAAACTATAGCGAGCTGGTTTAAAAAACACAAAAAGTCAATATTTGTGTAGTTTTTAAGGTGTTAAACCGCTACTGTTGGCATATTCTGTTACTTTGAAGTATCTATTGTGAGTTAAACGTACTTCATGGTGTATGGGCTGATCGCCTATTCCAGCTGTGCGCGGTTGATGTAGACTTTTGTTACCTGCGTTTTTCTTTTGCTGGCTTGTTCCGTTTTAATCTAAGGACGTTACTCTGCTGATTTTCCTTAGATCTTGCAAATTCATTATTTACATATTTATATAGGAGTGTCTGCGTTGTTTGATTTCTGGTTCCCTTCTTCGTTTTCAATCTCAGTCCATCTCTTCCTTCTTTTGCGGGAGTGTGATTCCTTTTAGGTGCTTTATAATTTGTTCTAGATCCGTGGTATTTTTATTTATCGGCCTTCTAAATAAAATTGTAAGCACCTTCGTAAAAGTAGGGCTTGTTTTGGAGTTTGGCCCTCGTCTGTGTGTCCGCTGATGGAGAAAATTGGGAAATCGCTTTGTACATTGTCATTCATGAGTTATCTTTGCGTAAGTATATTAAGAATTTTATAGTGTATAATTATATGAAGGGGTGCAGAGGTGACATCACCTTAAAGTTTTTCCCTTTCAAAAGCATCATCTACTATGAAAGGAATCGTTTTAGCGGGAGGCAGTGGCACACGCCTCTATCCCATAACTAAGGGAATAAGCAAGCAGTTGATCCCAATTTTTGATAAACCCATGGTTTATTATCCAATATCTGTCCTGATGTTGGCAGGGATACGTGAAATATTGATTATCTCAACTCCACAAGATTTGCCAGGTTTCCGACGCCTGTTGGGCGATGGCAGTGACTATGGTGTCAGTTTTACTTATGCGGAGCAACCTTCTCCAGACGGCTTGGCGCAAGCATTCATCATTGGCGAGGAATTTGTCGGTGACGACAGTGTTTGTCTGGTCTTGGGTGATAATATCTTCCATGGCAGCGGTATGAGCGCCATGCTCGGGGCTGCTGTCGAAACTGCAGAGGAGGAAGGAAAGGCAACGGTCTTCGGTTATCGTGTAAACGATCCCGAAAGATATGGGGTTGTCGAGTTCGACCAGGAAGGCAATTGTGTCAGCATAGAGGAAAAACCGGAACATCCGAAGTCCAACTATGCAGTTGTCGGACTCTATTTCTATCCGAACAAGGTTGTGGATGTGGCAAAGACTATCAAACCTTCCAAACGAGGTGAACTGGAAATCACAACGGTCAACCAGCGTTTCCTGGAAGATGGTGAATTGAAAGTGCAGACTCTCGGACGTGGTTTCGCCTGGCTGGACACTGGTACGCACGACAGTCTGAGCGAAGCGTCCACTTTTATTGAAGTTATCGAAAAAAGAACAGGACTGAAGGTCGGTTGCCTGGAAGGGATCGCTTTGAAACAAGGATGGATAACACCAGAAAAGATTCGTGAACTGGCTCGTCCGATGTTGAAAAATCAATATGGACAATATTTGATGAAGTTGGCAGAAGACGCGGAACGCGTATGATGTTACATTCAGGTAAAATAAAGAAAACAATGTTGAGGCTGGCATTCTGCATTTTGAGTGCCAGCCCATCGACTATATTGGCTTTTTCTGCGGATGACACCTCGCCGGAGTGTTTCAGACTGGTGACCAGCCTGGACGAATTGACCGAAGAGGGCCGTTATCTGATTGGAGCTGAATATGAGGTCCGGGCTGATGGCCGTGTGAACAAGGGATTTTGTCTGTTGTCAAATGTTCTGGATGGAACTTCCCTGATGGCAGTGGAATCAACTTATCCTGTCGAAAGTTATCTGGAGGAATCGAACCCGGAAAAGATTTGGCAGATTGTTCGAGAAAAGGACAATGCTGTTTATCTTTATTCACCGGTGATAGACAAAAGGGTGGCAGAAGGAAAAAACGCGACCTCCCTGCAGTTGTCGACGTCAGGAGGTTTGCTTTGGAACGTCGAAGCTACGGATCGTTCAGCCTTCATCTTCCATAATAGTAAAGATAGCCATCGCGCCCTGGGCTTGAACTGGCAACCCAAAAGTAAAAGATTCGGTATCTATAGTGTTTCCGGAAGCAATCCGTTAAGCCTCCGTCTTTACAAGATGCAGTCGGGGGGAGGTTTTGTGCCTGGTAAGGTTGTCAAACCGGCTGACGGAGAGACTATTGCTTTGGCAGCTGACCATCAAGTGGCCGTATTGGGTGCGAAAGGTGTGGAGTTGGCAGATTTGACTCCTTTTTCTTTACAGGATCATACGCTTGCCCACGATTCTTTACTCTTGATATGGACGGCCCGTCATGGGGAAGGAGAAACATTCATCTTGGAAAATGACCGGGGTGAAGGACTTGAATCCTTGGTGGATGGAGTGGAAGTGGCTCAGAAGTGGGTGGTTGACCATGGTTATATGGCGACTGCTACTGACTTGAAGAAATATCTAACCGTAGATGCGGAAAAAGGTTTCGTACTGAGAGCCGACTCGGAAATGGTGGCACAAAAGATGCAGCCCGCCTATTGGGTTGCGGTAGGAAAACCTGCTGCCTACGAAATGACGGCACAGGGTACAAAGGTGCTTTCCGGAAGTTGGAGTTCTGACAGACTGTCGGAAATTGACTTTGAGGACGTGTCGGCTTTGGATATGACCAATATCTTGCTTCCTCTGGAGCCTAAACCTTTTAAAAGGAGTGGTGAGGGGAACAATCATTTGTTTTATGTAGCCAAAGAAAGTGCTTCATATTGTCCTAGCTCTTGGAAATCAGTTGTGTTGCAGAATGCTGAGGGAGAATGTACTTTCTTAGATTCCCTCCAATTGGAAGACCGTGAACAATGGGTCTTGGACCGTAAGATAAAGGTCGGTAGCGGACAAGTTGTTTACCATCGCGAAGTCCATGCCGACGGTGGATGGGAGACTTTGTATTTGCCTTTTGACGCCACAGTGCCAGAGGATTATCTGGCTGAACATTATATAGGAGTCTCTCCGGATGGCGGAGAAGTTTATTTTGAAAAAACGAGAGACATAAAGGCTCATGAACCTGTTCTTATTCAGTATGCAGGTGAACTTTCAGAACCCAAAGTACACTTTCAGGTTGTTTCCAATAAAGGAGAAATGACACCGGAAGTGCCGTCCCCGACTCCTTTCAAAGGTGTGTATTTGCCCATGCTCGTGGAATCAGGAGACGTCAAATATTTGTTGGATGCCGGAGGACGATCTTTTGTCAGGGCTGCGGCAACAAGCGGTCTGGCACCTTTCAGAGCCTATTTGCAAGGTGGCGAAGGATATAGGGTCCAGGTACGGCATGCTAGTCCGATAGCCGGCTGTGAAGCATTGAGTGTCACCTCCGACTGTCATGATTGTTATTCTGTGGCGGGACGCAGAATAGGTATTCAGATGACCCGCACACAGTTGGAACAGTTACCACATGGAATTTATATTGTTGATGGTAAGAAATATATACGATAATTATAAAAATAGATAAGAATATGACTATAGCTGTAGATTTTGACGGAACCATCGTTGAACACCGTTATCCGGAAATTGGTAAGGAGATCCCGTTTGCAACCGAAACTTTAAAACGCTTGATTCAGGACGGACACAAACTGATACTTTGGTCGGTACGTGAAGGAAAGTTACTGGATGAGGCCGTGGAATGGTGTGAAAAACGAGGCGTTCACTTTTATGCAGTCAACAAGGATTATGATGATAACGAATTGGATAAAAACCACTTTAGCCGCAAAATTAAAGCTCGTTATTTCATCGACGACCGCAATGTAGGCGGTCTGCCTGATTGGGGTACCATCTATCAACTGATCAGCCGCCGTATGACCTACGAAGACTATTTGCGCGAGCAATTAGGTATGGAACCCGAAAAGAAGAAAAAACCTTGGTGGAAATTTTAATCTTTTAGAACGGTAAAACCATGAAAATACCAACCGCCCAACAGATGAGGGACTTGGATGCATACACCATCCTGCATGAACCGATATCTTCTTTGGATTTGATGGAAAGGGCCGCAACGAAAGTAGCTCAAGAAATTATGTCCAGATGGGATAGCTCTGTGCCTGTGGTGGTATTTGCTGGTCCGGGCAACAATGGTGGGGACGCCCTGGTGGTTGCCCGTCAGTTGATGCAGCAGGGGTACCAAGTCAAGACTTATCTTTTCAATATTACCGGCAAACTGAGCCCGGATTGTGTGGTCAATAAGGAACGCTTGTCGCAAATACCGGAAGTAGATTTTACTGAAGTTATTTCCCAATTTGAGGCACCTGTATTGGACCGGAGCAAACTGGTGGTCGATGGCTTGTTCGGAACCGGACAGAATAAAACACTCAATGGAGGATTCGCCTCACTCGTGAAGTTCATCAATTCTGCGGGAGCGCCTGTCGTGTCTATTGATATGCCTTCAGGGCTGATGTGTGAAGATAATACCTACAATGTCAGGGCTCATATCATACGTGCTACCTTGACATTGACCTTCCAGTTGCCGAAACTGGCGTTGATGCTGGCTGACAACCAGACTTTCGTAGGAGAGCTGAAAGTTCTCGATATCGGTTTGTCGAAGCAAGGCATAGATGAATTGTCTGCAGACATGTCCATCACGACGCCGGGAGAAGTGCAGCGTATGTTGAAGCCTCGCAATCCTTTTGGACATAAAGGCACTTTCGGACATGCGTTGCTTGTTGCTGGTCAATTCGGTATGGCCGGCGCTTCAGTTCTGGCTGCCCGTGCTTGCCTGCGTTGTGGAGTGGGGAAGGTGACGGTTCATAGCCCTTTGCGGAATAATGATATCTTACAAATGTCAGTACCGGAAGCAATATTGAGCCACGATTCGCATGAATGTCTATTTACCACTCCCATCCCTACCGATCCGTATAGCTCGATGGGAATAGGCCCGGGCCTGGGTACCGAGCATGAAACTTCAGTGGCTTTTATCGAACAAGTGCGACATACCCGTATTCCTTTATTGATTGATGCTGACGGACTCAATATTCTCAGCGACCATAAAGGCTGGATTCAGCAGGTTCCCAAGCAGGCAATTCTGACTCCGCACCCCGGAGAGTTCCGCAGGATGGGAAACCGTTGTATCGATTCGTATTCAACCTTGGCTGAAGCGATGGATATGGCTGTCCAACAACAGTTTTACATTGTGCTGAAGGACCATTATACTGCGATTTGTACACCCGAAGGAAAAGTCTTCTTCAACCCGACAGGGAATAGTGGAATGGCGACGGCTGGTAGTGGGGATGTGCTTTCTGGTATTATTGTAGCCTTGCTGGCCCAACGTTATACGGCTGAGGATGCCTGTCGTCTGGGAGTGTATCTGCATGGTTTGGCAGGAGATATCGCAGCTCGTGAAAAGGGAGAAACTTGTATGGTCGCTTCCGACATCATAGCATGTTTGCCGAAGGCGTTTCGAGAGTTAGAAGATTATAAAGATAGTGAATCAGATAAATTTAGAATAGTATGAAGAAGTTGTTGATTGCTGCATTTGCTGCATTTGCGTTAGGCGTGAATGCGCAGACAGAAGTTAACCCTTATCGTCCGGGAATAACAGAGAACGGTATTACTTATTTTTTGCCTAATACCAACCTGCATGTGACGGTGAAGGTAAAGCGTGTAACTCATGTTCCTGGTGAATATTGCAAATATGCGGAACGTTTCTTACGTCTGAAAGGTGTCACTATGTCGGCATACGACTCATGGGAATTGGCAGGGGTTGAGATTGTTCCTTCAGGAGTGGCAAATAAGGATCAGGCATACACGATAAAGTTAAAATCGAAGACGGCAGCTCCGCTTGTCGGACTTTCACCCGACGGCTGTCTCCTTACCGTGAACACCCCTTCTATAGAAATTCCTGCGTTAAGTGTTCCTTCTGTAGGAGAACCGACAACGGACAAGGTAAGTGCGTCAGATTTCAAGACTGAGGAAATCTCTCTGGCTGGCAGTACTTCGAAAATGGCTGAACTGACAGCTGATGAAATTTTTGATTTCCGTGAGAATCGGGCACTTTTGGCGAAGGGACAGGCCGATTTCATGCCTAAGGATGGTGAACAGTTGAAGTTGATGTTGGAAAGTTTGGACAAACAGGAGAATGGTTTGTTGCAATTGTTCAAAGGTTACAGTATAACAGAAGAGCATACTTTCACTTACGACTTTACTCCGAAGGGAGAAGTGAACAATCACGTTTTATTCCGATTCTCTAAGCATTTGGGTATAGTGGATGCGGACGACTTGGCTGGTGCTCCTGTTTGTATCAGCGTCCGCGACTTGAAGTCACTGCCTCCTGTTGCTGAAGTGGACGGGAAGAAGAAGGAAGTCGAGGATTTGCGCTATATGGTTCCCGGTAAGGCTCAGGTGGATTTGACTTACAATAGGAAGAAACTGATCTCTTTGTCTTTGCCGATGTCCCAATTTGGCAGAGTCGAGCATTTAGGCGGTGATCTTTTTAACAAGAAGTTCACAACAAAGGTTACCTTGTTCCCGGAGACAGGTGGAATTCATCATATAGATATGGAACAGCCTGAAAAGTAGGCTATGACTACTTATAAGTAAGTAGTCATAGTTAATTTTACATATAGTTTTCTTATATTCAACTTCTATCGAAATTTTTACACGTAATTTTCCCCTTATGCGTCAGTTACTTAGCCCGCTAAGCTCCTTCCTTATAAGGATAAAATCCCTCTCTAAAAATCTCCGATATAATGTTGATTAATTTCGACCACTTACTTATAATAAATAAGACAATCGCCTTGCAAGTTTTTGCAAGGCGATTGTCTTATCGTATGGTTGGGCATGAAGTACAGGTCTGAGTATCCTGCTTGAGAATGAGGTAGCGAATACGGTTCTGTCCGTACACATGGCAAAATTTGGCTTCGGGGCACCTCTGTTGTCCGTTTTACCGATGGTATGCTAATAGGTCGTTAAGCAAGAGCAGGAGATTCATGTCTGTTAGTAACACGAATCTCCTGCTCTGTTTAATATTTTAGATAATTCTTGAGGCTTATTCTGGAATTCTAAGTGAAATCCATCTTCTTGAATGAAGCCGGCTTGCAGTCTTATTCTTTGAAAAACATTTTGTGTCCTTGCAACTTTCTCCATTTGCCACGGGTGAAGTCTGGTATTTGAATGGGGCGGCTGCCTTGAAGAGCACTTTGCTGGCTGAGTTCTGCCAGGCAAGACCATTCGGCTGCATCATAGACATCGATATCCATGGGGAGACCGTTGCGGAGACAATAAATTAAACGGCTGTCCATTGCAAAATTCATCTCGTTGGGTACTCCCAGTTCATGTCCTTTTTTCCATAGTTGGGATGCCCCGTTGGATGTGTATTTTTCAGCTTCCCTGAGTGCATCTTCGCCGGTCAGTGCATTGGGAAATTCTGCAGTCTGAATGATGGGAGTCGGGTATTTTTGTACAAATCCATGTGTAGCGCATACTGTCTGTAAACGACTGTAAGGGCGTGGAGTGGTGACATCCAGTTGTAACAAAATACTTCTGCCGCAATGGGTGCGGATTAAGGTGGAATTGACACGTCCTAAAAGTTCATCAGGACCGTCTCCTTGTGCAGTCAAAGACACGAGATAGTCCATGCGGTCGCCTCGGTGAATGTCGAGTAACCAACCAATAGGACCAATGCCATGGGTGGGATAAGGATTACCTCCATGTTCGGCACAACTCTTTTCCATCCATAGTCTGGTGGAATTTGTCAGGCGTTTGCCGTTTGTAAGTCCGAAAGTATCCCGCAAATCGTGAATGTAAGCACCTTCGCAGTGGGTGATGGTTCCCAGCCGGTGTTGGTGGTGCATTTCCAAAGTTGCCAAAGCAAACCAGTCATAACAGCAGTTTTCTGTCATGAAGCAATGTCTGCGGGTTTGTTCGGCAGTATCCACCAATTTCCAGCATTCTTCCAGAGTACGGGCTGCTGGCACTTCTACAGCCACATGTTTGCCTTGCAGCATGGCCTCCACTGCCATTTCGCAGTGAGTGCTCCAGTCTGTGCAGATATAGACCAAATCTATATCCTTACGTCTGCACAAATCATGCCAAGCTTCTCTCCCTGAAAGAAGGTCCGCTTCAGGGCGCCCACTTTCTAAGAGTGTTTGATTGGCGAGATGTAGCTTTTCGTCGTCGCAATCAGCTATACAGCGAATTTCTGCTCCATCGATGAAAGCATAGCGTTCGAGCGTTTTCATGCCACGTTGTCCAACACCGATTAGTCCGATACGTACGATGGGCAGCGGCTCGCAGCGAAGTTCCAAAACATGATTCATAATTGGGTAGATTTGTGTTTTTGCCAGGGGCAAGGTGTAGAAGTGAGGTGAAAAGAAATAGTCTTTACAAAGGGATATGAAAAATGGGTGTATCTTCACAGACACACCCATTCCATTAGTTAACCCTTTTTAAATACTATGAAGTAGTAATTATTTTATTTCTTACGAGACTGACCGTAGCGGCTCATGAACTTATCAACGCGACCTGCGGTGTCAACGAGCTTAGACTTACCAGTATAGAACGGGTGAGATGTGCTTGAGATTTCAAGCTTAACTACGGGATAAGTTTCGCCTTCAAATTCAACTGTTTCAGTAGTCTTACAAGTTGAACGAGAGAGGAACATGTCGCCGTTACTCATATCTTTAAATACTACGGGACGATAATTCTCTGGGTGAATTCCTTTTTTCATTTTGCTATAGCTTTGTTTGGTTTATCTTTTACTAAATTGTTTGGTAACAACTTGTGTAATGGTCTGTTTCGGCTGCAAAGATACAACCTTTTTATAAATAGACAAAGGTTTCCCTATTTTTTTACGTTTTGTTCGGTACTTTGATTTTTCTTTTTCTTGCAAGGTGTAATTTCTCGTAATTCCGATTACTTTATGCTCAGTAAATATCATTATCTTTGCAACCATGATAAGGAAAAAGATAATTACAATAATATTGTCATCTTTTGTGGCCAGTGCTTCCGCCCAATCGATTGACAGCATATTTTACCATGCCCCTGAAGACATCCTTCCGTTTATCGATGGTAATTCACGGTTGGATATGCTTGATTTGTATAATTGTGGGATGAAAGCTGAGGCGGTTAACGATCAGATGGGATTAGTTTTGCTCGAGGAAAAAGACAGTTTGCATTTCCTCGTGAAAACCACTCCTTCGAGTCGTATGGATTTTCGTAAGCTTTCATTCCAAAAGGATACCATTTATGCATGCATCCGTACGGTATTGATGCCGGAAGAATATAGTCAGGTTGCTTTCTTTGATAGAAGTTGGCAACCCGTGAAGATCCAACTGCCGGTCAATATCGATTTTGAGCATTGCTGGCTGCCCGATGCAAATCTTTCTGAAGACCGAGTGGAAGAACTCCGGTTGCTGTTGTCAACGATGCCTTTACATGCGGCTTGGAAAACTAAAGAGGATGGTCGGGCTGTATTGGTATACGAAGTTTCTTTAAATGGCTTGTTAGAAAATGATAAGAACGATGCCGCAAAATGTCTTCGGAAATTAGAATATTTCTGGACAGATGGCAAATTTGAAAAAATCGACTGATGATAAGAAACGGGGGCGTATTGTAATGCGCATTCATTGATTTTATAAACACAACCATTTACATTTAATGAAACGTTCAGTTTAATTCATTTATAAGAACTAAACTGAACGTTTCTTTTGTAATACCAATACATCTACCAGTCAGTCAAATGCATTCGTGAATTCTTGAAAATTAAAACGTATCTACGTTCCTTGTCACTGAAGAAAGGTTTGTCATTTCTCCATGTGATTCATCACCATACGAATTTCGGAAAAATCGTAATCTTCTCCCAGTCCGTTTTTTATTTCAGTAAGGGTAGATCCGTTTTCGCTGGTATTGTTTTGAATGTATTTTTGAATAGCCTGAATTCTCTCTTGAGGGATTACATCGGAAATTTGTAGTAATCCTTCGCCTATGCAGTCGTCCAAATGCTTATAAATTGTACCCGTGGTTAAGTTACGTTCCTCTGCAATTTGTTTTATGGTTTTTCTTTCCTTGAACAAAGCGAGAGAGACATGAGAAGTCTTGACTTTGGTTCCTGATGTCCCGTGAGCAGTTTTGGTATGTGATTTTGCTTTAGTGGGTTGAACCTCAGCCTTGGACAATTGCGGTTGGACTGGCGTAATTCCTTTTTCTTTCACATAGCGGTGTACTATTTCCAAGATAGCTTCTCCATAGTTTTCTACACTTTTTTCTCCGAAATAAGGAATCATTTTTAATGTCTGCTTGTCCATAGGCAGAAGATTGGAGATACCTAGCAGCGCTTTACCCTGAACAATCAGATATACAGGAATATCTATTTCTGCTGCTATCTTGTTTCTCCAAATATTCAGCTTTCTGTACAGGTCAGGATGTTGTATTTCTTCAGGTACGACAAACTTTTCAGATGCTTTGGTTTTTTCTTGTTTCTCAGGAAGTGCTGAGACATCAACCTCACCTTTGGGGGTGATAGGTTGTCCTGCAGCCAGTAAGGCACGGCATTTCTGATATCCCTGGATACTGAATCCGCATGTTTCCACATAGGCCAGAAGTTGTGACTTGTTACTCAAATGCAGCTGAAGCTCGTGTAGCACATTGCTTGCTTTTTTGTTGATTTCCTTATTGTCGGAAGGCAAAGACGTCTGTTTGACTATTTCCAACAAGGGCAAGAGCATTTTATTAAAATAGTTTGCTCCTTTGCGGATGCGTTCTTGAAGGGTGTCAGATATTTCCTTACTGTCGTCTTGTGTAATCAGACGCTGATATTGCGCACTGAATTTTTCAGCTACAGCGATTACATTATCATTGAAGGACGAATGGCAGGACTGATATTTTTTCAGCGTTTCGGGAAAGAGTTTGTAGAAGCTTTCTTCCATTAATCGTGTCGCACCATTCAGAGAATGGCGTATGACAGAAAAATCGAAAAGGTCACTGACTAATTTCAGACAATGTTGGTGGCGCAATTTGTCTATCGTGTCGGTGCCGGGTTGTTGTAATTCCACCTGTTTGTTGAAATCGCACACGGCGCGGTCTTGGATGATGGCGGATGCTGGAATAGGAGCACTCAGCACCATGCCTTCCAATGTCTTGCAGCGGCTCAAGGCCACATAAGTCTGGCCATGGGCAAAAGCGGAGTGCGCATCAATGATAGCCCGTTCGAACGTGAGACCTTGACTCTTATGGATGGTGATGGCCCAGGCCAGTTTGACGGGGAACTGATGGAAGCTACCTTCCACTTTTTCCTCGATGGTCTTAGTCTTTTCGTTCAATGCGTATTTAGTGTTCTGCCATTCTTCTCTTTCCAATTTCACCTCAATATTGCGGTCGGCTGTGCGAACGGTACAGCTTTCCTCGTCAATGGCAATGATTTCTCCCAAGGTTCCGTTGTAATATCTTTTTTCCGTGTCATTCTTTACAAACATAACCTGGGCACCCCGTTTCAGACTGAGTGTCTCATCCGTCGGATAGGAATATTGCGGGAAGGCACCTTCTACTTTGGCAGCAAAGGTATATGTCTTTTCTTTGATTTTTGCCAGTTCACTTTCGTTGATTTGCTGTGCTTGCCAGTTGTGTGTCACTAAGCGAATGTAACTGTCTGCATCGTTGGGAACGAAGTTGGGGATGTATCTCTTATTTAGTTGTTCCAGAACTTTTGCGTCGGCGGTATTGGTACGGATACGGTTGAGCAATTCCAAAAATACCGGGTCACTTTGGCGATACACTGTTTGAAGTTCTACAGTGACATATTGTGTCTGTTGTAAAGCATGACTGCTGAAGAAATAGGGACTGTCATAATATTGACTTAACAGATTCCATTCTTCTTCCTTGGCTACAGGGGCCAGCTGTTGCAAATCGCCAATCATGAGCAATTGAACTCCGCCAAAAGGTTGGAAACGGTTGCGATATTGGCGGAGAACGGCATCAATCTGATCCAACAAGTCAGCGCGAACCATAGAAATCTCATCTATGACAATCAGGTCCAAACTACGGATTAATTCTATTTTCTTCTTACGTAGTTTAAAATCCATCTGTTTGTAATTCTCGTCTGGTATGAAAGGAGAGAAGGGAAGTTGGAAAAAAGAGTGGATGGTTGATCCACCCGCGTTGATGGCCGCAATACCGGTGGGAGCCAAGACTATCATTCGCTTGGGAGCATCGTGTTTTAATTCACGTAAAAATGTGGTTTTACCCGTACCTGCTTTTCCTGTAAGAAAAAGGTGGGTACCTGTATATTCAATGATTTGTTTGGCGCGTTCGCGTTCTATATTTGAGGATTCAGAGTGGCTCATAGCTTTGTGTTCTGTAAACTCGTTGGATAAAATTAAAAGGAGAGCGGATGAAGTTCAGAGTCTCCTTATTTGTTGGTATTAAAGGTGTGGAGTTGCTGTTGTGCGATCTTTCTGGCTTCTGCTCTTGCTGGTTTGTTTGTGACGGTCAAGGGCAGTTTTTCCACTTGCAGATAATGTCTGGGGATTTCGTATTTATCGAGTAGATTCCGGCATTGTTCTGCAAGTCTTGTTTCTGATTCATCACCTTCATAAAGTAGGGTGACCGTTTCTCCCAATCGTTTGTCGGGGACGGCTGTAATTTGGCAAGGAATGCCTAAGGCTGTTAGTTTCTCTTCGATTTTCTCGATTTGCAATTTGATACCTCCGCTGCAGATGACGTTGTCGCATCGGCCTAGAATCCGGAAACTTCCATCGGGGAGAATTTCCGCCAAGTCGTTTGTCTCAAGGCGTTCGGCATTGATCTCTGGTGCGTAAATTTGTAGTTTACCTTCAGATGACAACGTGACTTCCACTCCAGGAAGCGGATGGTAACTATCAGTGGCTTCCGGACCGTTCAATCGTCGCAATGCAATATGCGAAAGCGTTTCGGTCATTCCGTATGTACTCCATACAGAATTTGGGAAGGTACGAAGTTCCCTTTCCAAATCGGGAGAGATGGCTCCGCCACCAATGATGAGGCAAAGCGTGCGGCGTAAGAGTGAACGTTCATGAGGAACCTTGAGGCTTTCGTAAACCTGCATCGGTGTCAGGGCGGCAAAATCGGGGGCTTCGTGCAGATGTGCGTAGGGATGAGAACTGGGGGCTACCGGAATAAGTGTCAGCGGAGCAGCGAAAGAACGTACCATGACCATTTGACCTGCTATAAATCGTAGCGGCATGGCCAGCAGTGCGGTGTTTCCTGGCTGTAAGCCCAGAGCTTTGATGGTGGCTTCCGCACTGGCCCACATGTTTACCTTGCCTACTTCCATCTTCTTGGGTTGTCCCGTACTGCCGGAAGTTTGCACCCTCATCGTTGGGGATTCATTCAGCCAGCGGGATTTGAAATCTTCCATATCTTGTTGGAATGTTCTTTGTTTGTCATCTCCGTACCAAAGACAATCACCTTCTATATGGAGCGGAGCTGCTTCAAAGTTTTTTACAAAGAGTTGTCCGGTTCCCAGCCCTTGTGGCAATGACAAATTTTCTTGAGTAGCCGCACACCATTGAGCAATGGCGTTCAGACCGACATTGCTTTCTAGTGCAGAGGTTACCCAGAAACCTATATTTCTGTCTTTAGCCAGATTCATCCATTCTGCGGCGCCAGTCAGCGCTCCGTGGAGAGAAGGCTTGAGTATGATATATTGGGGCTGGATGGTGTCAAGAAGTGCTTCTTTCTTTTTCAAATCGTTGACTCCGATCAGTTCTTCATCCAAGGCTATCGGTAAGGGAGTAGTCGCACAAAGCTGATGCATCTTCTCCCATTGTCCTTGTCTTATCGGCTGTTCGATACTATGAATGTCATAGCGTGCCAATTCCTCCAACTTTTTGGGGGCATCTTCAAAGGTGAAACCGCCGTTGGCATCCACACGCAGCTCCACTGTGTCTTTGCTATACCGCTGGCGTAATTGTCGGATGAGTTCCATTTCGCTGTCGAAATCAATGGCTCCGATTTTCAGTTTCACACAGCGGAATCCCTTGTCTAACTTTTCTTCCATGCGTTTGCACATTTCTTCGAAAGTGCCCATCCATACCAGTCCGTTAATGGGGATACCTTGTAGTCCGCGTGAAAAAGCGGAAGGGTAGAGCTGCAGATAGTCTCCCCGTTGCAAAGAACCGGCTGCCGACCGGAAAGCTGTCTGTAGTCCGAAAAGTATGGATGGATAATTGCGCCAGCGTTCGGAATCGAGATTTTGTGTGCGTTCCACTTCGTCGCACACCTTTTGCAAAGTGTCGGCATAGTGGTCGTCGTAGTCACAACTCAGATCATAGAGTGGAGCGCATTCTCCAAGACCTGTAAAACGGATGGCAGGGTCGGTCGAAGTAACGACGATGTACCATACTTGTCGGGTACGGTATACCCCGCGGGAAGTTCCGGCAGGTTGTTTGAATTGTAGAGTGCGGGGGAGTATACGGAGTTTGAAAGGAAGAAAATGCATGATGATTAGAAATTAGACAAAAGCCAGGTGAGAGAATTCCCCTGCAGAAGGGAACATTTTATTAAGCTTGCCATATCTTTGTTTAGAAAACAATATGACAAAGGATTATTAAAAAGAGACGGACCGTATTGGATAAAATTCAGACTGGACAGGTAATGAACTTTCTGTCCAATACGGTCCTCTCATTAGAATTGCTTAAGGCAGTTTAGGATATTTCTTGAAGTTTGGTTTACGCTTTTCTAAGAATGCGCGGCCTCCTTCGTGAGCTTCGTCGAGCATATAATAAAGCATAGTGGCGTCACCAGCCAGTTCCTGAATACCTGCTTGGCCGTCGAGTTCGGCATTCAGACCCGCTTTGATCATACGGAGAGCGAGAGGAGAGCGTTCCATCATGGTTTCAGCCCATTCAACCACTTCATCTTCCAATTTGTCGAAAGGCACAACTTTGTTGACCATTCCCATGCGTTCTGCCTCTTCTGCAGAGTACTGGCGGCACATGAACCAAATTTCGCGCGCCTTCTTCTGACCGACGATACGGGCTAGATAGGAAGCACCGAAACCAGCATCAAAAGAACCGACTTTAGGACCTGTCTGACCGAATATGGCATTTTCAGAAGCGATTGTCAGGTCGCACATCAAATGTAGTACATGACCACCACCGATGGCATAACCATTCACCATGGCGATAACTGGTTTTGGAAGGGAGCGAATCTGCTTCTGCACATCGAGAACATTGAGGCGGGGCACACCATCGTTGCCAACGTATCCGCCGACACCTTTCACGTGCATGTCACCTCCTGAACAGAAAGCCTTGTCACCGGCACCGGTGAGCACAACCACACTGATGTCCTGGCATTCCCGGCAATAGTGGAATGCGTCACTGATTTCACTGACCGTCAGTGGAGTAAAGGCATTGCGGTAACGGGGACGGTTGATGGTAATACGGGCAATTCCGTTGTATTCGTCAAAAAGGATTTCCTGGTAATCTTTAATTTTGTTCCAAATTCTTTCCATAATCTTATTTGGTTTTATAGTATTGTTTAATTGATTTCAATTCTTTTTCGTTATTCTCTGTCTGGGTAAACACTTCAAGCAGAACGGGACGTTGGCTGGTTGGATCCAGCAACTGTGGAAGGGCAAGTTGTACCTCTTTGTAGTTGCACGCTTTCAAATAGGACAATCCGTAACTCTCTGCCAATCCCTGAGCTTGTGTATGATGTGCTGCGGCAATATAAGGAGACAGGGCAGGAGTCTGGTCGAGTCCGGGCAGATGGTAGAAAATTTGGCCGCCACCATTGTTGAATAAAAGTATTCGTAAATTTCCGGGCAGTTGTTTGTTCCAGAGTGCGTTTTGATCGTAGAAGAAACTCAAGTCTCCGATAAGGCTGACTGTCAGTTGTTGGGATCCTAGCGCATAGCCTACAGCAGCAGAAAGCGATCCTTCGATCCCATTGGTGCCTCGGTTACAGAAAAGGTGATTGGTGGAGGAGCTAAAATAGTAGGCTGCGTTTCGAATGACCGAACTGTTGCCCACTTGGAGTGCCACGTCTTCAGGCAAATGCTGGCTCAACAGTTGCATTATGCCCAAATCAGAGAAACTGGTGGCTGCATAGTGGTTGCCAAGTGCTCGGTAGGAGTCTAATTTTTCCTGATATTTTTTTACCTCCCGATTTTCATTCGTCAATGTATCTGCCAATTGTCGAATTGCGTTTTCAGGGGATGTGCGGACTACCGTGTGGAGATGCCCAAATGTGTCGGGTAGCTCTTCTGTCGGTTCGATGCGGATTACGTTGCAGTCGGAAAGACGACGTAAATGAAGTTTTAATTGCTTGTTCACTAAATTACCACCGATGTGCAAGACCAGGTCTGGAGTAAAATCGAATTCTGGCAGCAGATGTTCCAAAGCTGTTGTACGCCAGCTTCCTTGTTGTCCCGAAATCAGTTCGGGGAGAATGAGCAAACTGCCTTGTCGTTCGATTTTCTCAAGTCCTTCCAAAGTGCCTTTTTCATACTGTCCGATGACCATAACGGGAAAACGGGCTGCGCTGATGCACTGAAGTAACGCATCAGAGAAAGGGCATGGCGTATCTTGCCGTTCTTCATGCACGACCGGCACATCGGGCAGGGTTGCCGTATGAAAGGAAAATAAAGGTTCTGTAATAGGGATGTTCAGATGAACCGGTTGCCCGCCATGTTGCCGTAAGGCTAAGATGGCTTGATTCATCCGAAGAAGATTCCAGTGTTCCTCTTCTGGCGTATGGGCTTCCGCAATGTTATAACTTTGGGCATAAGGTAGCAAAGCGTTTGCTTGCGGTAGGGTCTGTCCGTCCAACTGCCCGATCCATTGTTGGGGTCGGTCGGCGGATATGATGAGAATGGGAATTTGTCGGAATGAAGCCTCGGCTACGGCAGGAAGGGTGTTGAGTAAAGCTGAACCTGAGGTGACACATACGGCGACAGCATGCCTGGTACTCAGGCAAAGTCCCAAAGCTACAAAAGCAGCACTTCGTTCGTCGGTGACTGGATGGAGACGGAATTGGGCTGCATCGAAATCATGTACCAATATCCCGTTTCGTGAACCAGGGCATACTACGATATCTTGAAAACCATGACCTTTGAGCAGGGCGGTCAACTGATTAATATGAGTCTTGTCGCAGAACATAATATTTATAATTCTTTTCTGAAAAGGGGAAAACGTTTGCTAGCTTGTAAAGAGCCCTTGTTTCGTAAGTTTATTTGAAGAGGCGCAGCATGGTACGCATTTTACGTTGCGTCTCGGTCCATTCGTCTTCTTCACGGCTGTCCTTTAGCAACCCTCCTCCGGCATAGAGCAGGGCCTTGTCGGGGGTGATTTCCATGCAGCGTAAAGATACGTAAAGCTGGCTTTCTCCCTCCAGGTTGATAGGGCCGCTAAACCCCGCATAATATTTTCTCGGAGAGTCCTCGTAGCGCAGGATGTCGTGACAGGCTGTGTCTTGAGGTACACCACATACTGCAGGAGTAGGGTGAAGTCGTTGCAAGAGTGTGCCTAAATTCACTTCTTTCTTTAAGGTGAAAGTAAAGTCTGTTCTCAGATGGGCCAGGTCGGCAGCCTGTGACGTATAGGTCGGAGAGGTTGTCATTTTTCCGACAAAAGGCAGCAGACGATGTTCGATGTATGTGGCGACGTATTGCTGTTCTTCTTTATTTTTTTCGCTCCAGGCTTGTTCGAAGCCCTTTTTCTTACATTCATCCCATCTCATGGTCCCGGCGAGGGCCATGGTTTGCCATTGCTCGCCGTTGGCTTTTTTCAACAGCGTTTCAGGAGTGGCAATCAGCCAGCACCCGGTGCGTTTCGTCCACCAGAGGCTCACGTAATTGTGAGGGTAGCGGCGGCAGGCTTCGTGGAAAAGGTCGATGGCCTTCCAAGGGGTGCCGGAGGTGTTGGTTAAAGCCATGCGGCGGGAAAGAACTATTTTCCCGGCATCACCTTCGATGAGGCAGCGATGGCACGATTGGAAACTTTTTGTATAAGTTTCTCGTCGTTGTTCGCTGTCGTCGGCATAGGTAGAATGATGCTTATGTACAATTTTTTCGGTAGCGGAAACGTGGTGGGTACAATAGTCCGGACGCAGGAGTACGACCGGGCAATCTTCGGATACCACAAATGGGGCAATAGCGACTCCGCTGAAACTCTCAGATATGTCAAGAGCGGCCAGTTCTTCTGGCCGCCCCTGTTGTGAGATAAATGTATAAGTGTCAGCTTCGGGTAGTCGATAAAAAGCGTAACCGCCGCCCGTGAAATGTCCTTCCAGGACGTCTTTCTCACTGATATGTTTGTTTTCGTTCAAAATTCCTGATTTTTTTCAAAAACGAACTGAAACTTTTCCAATTCATTTTTCAGTTCATTATGAATCTGAAGTTTAATAGGTATAGTTGACAGAAGCAGTCTTACCTGTCGTTAAATTGTTATAGTTGCAGAGAGTCGTGTTGTTTCCACTCGTGCTGTAATTATATTCAATTGTGTAACACTGGCTGGAATCCTTAGGATTGTCTACCGTGATTTTCTTAACCAGATTCCGGGTAGGTCTTCCTAACAAACCTGCATAATAGAGATGTTCAAAACCGAAACAGCCCATTGCATTGCCTACTGCTTCCGGTAAAAGACCGTTCTTGTTTTCTTTGTCCGAAGAAACAAAAGTAGTAGTGACCGGAACCTCGTTAGGACCAGTGACGACAATGGATTTCAAATTGCCTTCGTCGTATTTGATACGGGCATAGTATTCAAATTTTTCGAGTTGGCCCATACTTTGGCTGTAAAGGGTTTTATGCCAAGCTGTGAGTCTTTCGTCTGTATAGGAGAAATTGTAAGAATCTTCTCCGATAGTCATGTGTTCAATCAAACCGGAAGAATTCAAAGTAATCTGTACGGGCTGTTTGTCGGAATTGGAGACGCCTACATAATGGTTGCCATATTTGATTTTACTGCTATAGCTCTTGCTGTTGTGTTCATTGAAACCTTTGTCACGTAGTGTACCTGTAGCATAAGTGAGGCGTTTGCCACTATATTCTAAATTCCAATCGTAGCTGGTCGTAAAATCGCCCAAATGTTGGATGCTTCTTACATTTTTACCGCCTGTGGCTGGTAGATTGGGAAGGAGGACTGGTCCATCGTCATCGGAACAAGAGACAAGCGAAGCTGTCAGAAACGCTGTCATTGCGAGATAAAGCGTTGTTATCTTAAAGTATTTGTTGCTAAACATTTTCAATTCGATTTTAAATAACGGATTTTTATTATGTTCTCTATCATCGCAAACTTACATAAAAAATGCGAGGTGTTTCCCGTTTTTTCTACAATTAACAATTATTTTGGGGCTCTTTTGGGTTTCGGAATACCGACGGCGATATAGATACCGGCCAGGATGCCAATTCCGCCAAGCAACATGGCGGTTGTCAATGGTTCGTCGAGTATGAAGTAAGCAAAAATACAAGTAATGAGGGGGTCAAGATAGATGTAGTTGGAGGAGACCACGGCTCCCAAATGTTGCACCACCAGATTCCACAGCAGATATCCCATTAAGGAGGCCATCAATCCGAGGAAAATGATATTTCCCAGGACAACGGGACGTTCTAAAAGAGGAAGAATATGGCTGATTCCGCTTGCTGGTGCGGTATATATCCAATAGGGAACCATGGTAATGAGTCCGTAGCCGAAAACTTTTCGGGTGAGCATGCTGACATCGTATTGGTTGCTGATAGGTTTGATAAGCAACTGGTAGCATGCCCAGCAGGCTGCGGAGAGCAGTGCCAGGGTATTGCCTAGAAGAGGATTGGCATGAGAGCCGCTATCATCGTTTACCACGAAGGCAACGCCTGCCAGTGCGATGACAGATCCTATCCACAGACGGACACTGGTAGTTTCATCTGTTTTCTTAATTTGTGAGAACAGGGCGGTCAGCAGTGGGGCAAGGCAGATGATGAGGGATACGTTTCCGGCTTGTGTGTAGAGCAAGGCTGTATTTTCTCCGACAAAATACAGAGAGCCACCTGTGATGCCAGCCATTACCATGATGGCCTCGTCCCGCCAATTGTCGCAAAACCATTTTTTGTGGCTGTAAAGAGCCATGCCGATATAGCCCAGTATGAAACGTAAAATAAAAATGTCGGAAGGAGTGAGTCCTTGTTCCAACAAAATCTTTGTTGATATAAAGGTGACACCCCATATCAGAATGGTGATGAAAGCTAATATGTGATACATAAAAAAGTTTGTTTTTTTGCAGAATTTCAATCTGCTTTATTCTGTCTTCCAGTATCTTCCATAATAGAAATATTGGATAAACTCCGTGAATATGTAGAAGCGAGGACGGTAGAATAGGTCGACATTCAAAATGTAGCGAGGAATTCTGCCGATAAACGAGAAAAAGTCGTTAGAACTTCATGTGAAGTCCTAACGGCCTTTAGATTTAAAATCCGTCAAATGATTCTAAATGATGTCCGGATATTATTCTTTTTCCAATTTTTTTGCTTCGTCCCAAATCGCATCCATCTCTTCTAAAGTCATGTCTGTAAGATTACGTCCTTGTTTGATGGTTTTTGATTCTAAATAATTGAAACGGCGGATGAACTTCTGATTGGTGTGTTCCAATGCATTGTCCGGGTTGATATGATAGAGTCGCGCTGCATTGATGAGGCTGAACATGACGTCGCCAAACTCTTGTTCAGCTTTTACCTTGTCCATGTGCTCCACTTCGGCTTCGAATTCACTGATTTCTTCTTTCACCTTGTCCCATACCTGTGAGCGTTCTTCCCAATCGAATCCAACGTGGCGTGCTTTGTCTTGAATACGATAAGCCTTGATGAGGGAGGGCAGGGCGGCAGGCACTCCGGCTAGTACGGTTTTGTTGCCATCCTTTTCTTTTTGCTTGATTTGCTCCCATTGATTTGATACTTGGTCGGCTGTCTTTATCTCGTTGGTGGAGCCTTCAGAGCCTGCCGGTGGAAAAACATGAGGGTGGCGGAATATCAGTTTGTCACAAAGCTGGTTGCATACATCTGCCATATCAAAATCGCCAGTTTCCGAACCGATTTTAGCATAGAAAGCTACATGTAAAAGTACATCACCCAATTCCTTGCAGATATTTTTGCGGTCGTCTTTCATTAAGGCATCGCACAACTCATAAGTCTCTTCAATAGTGTTGGGACGTAAACTCTCATTCGTTTGTTTTTTGTCCCATGGACATTTGACGCGCAACTCATCCAATACGTCGAGCAAGCGTCCAAAAGCTTCCAGTTTTTCTTCGCGTGTATGTAATGTTGACATATCTTTAAAATTTTGATATGCAAAATTAGTCTTTGATTTTTGGATTACCAAGTATTTTCCCCTTGGTTTTGGAAAAGAGTAAAATAAAAGGTCACAATCCGTGTTTCGTGGTGAATACAGTGGTCGCGCAGCCAGTTGTTGCGATATGTAACAAGAAATCTGTGGTCAAAATCATCCCTGGTTGCGCATTCCCTGTTGGTTGTGCATTCCCTGTCGGTCGCGCAGCCCCTGTCGGGTGCGGCTCTCCTGTCGGACGTCAGTCCTCCCTTCCTGTTCCTCCACTTTTGATCTGCCTATCACACGCGAAACACCTCTCACAACTCGGCACTTTGTACAATTTACTCGGCATCTAGATCAATTTACTCGGCACCTAGA
>SAMEA104404103__coassemble_652_pt1 | contig 24456 bp, 26 predicted proteins | sample SAMEA104404103__metabat2_high_PE_061 | metagenome-assembled genome bin SAMEA104404103 (sample SAMEA104404103) | Balaenoptera acutorostrata | reverse complement strand
AAGGAAGATAAATATTTTAAAACTGTATGAAGTTATTTTTTTACCATTACTTAATGTCACGAAGACTTTCGCGCACTCCTATTCTTCAGGAACGGTGGCCCGCAAAATTTCACGCTTCCCTCCCGGAGGTCCTGGCAGACGTTCTACCAAGAAACCGGCACGCTGAAGACGGCGGCGCACTTCTCCTTTGGCACAATAGGTGGTAAGCACTGCCTTCGGGGGAAGGGCTTCATACAATTTATCAAGAAAAGATTCCTCCCACATCTCGGGTTGCTTTTCAGGTGCGAAGGCATCGAAATAGACCACATCGGCTGTGGGAATATCCAAGAGATGAACATCGCCCTGAAGTTTGCAAAGGGTAAAATGAGGACTGATACGAACTGCCTCGTTCCATGCCACCTCATGTAGTTTTTCGAACAACGGATTATCGCTATAGTGCAGCGGCTCTATTTCGCTCCACTGCAAAGGATAGAGTTCGGCGGAATAATAAACGACTTCCACCCCACTGCGCTCTGCTTCCTCCAAGGTCAAAAGCGCATTCAGTCCGGTACCAAATCCTACTTCAAAAATTCGTAAAGGCTGTGCCGCCCCAGTTTCCAAGGCACGATGCATGCCCATATTGATAAATATATGAATGGACTCGGTATGCGCTCCCTTTACAGAGTGATAATGTTCATCGAGTTCGGGCACATAGAGTGTGGCGCTGCCATCATCGGTTGTTGTTATGATTCTTTTCATATTCGTTTCGCTTCATTTTCTTTTACAAAGTTAATGGATTTTTCGGAGAACGATGTTCCACCACTTCTGAAACCGTGTTTGCAGAAGCAAAAGAGAGAAGGCAGCCATGACACTTCTTCTTAAAATAGGGAAAAGGGAAGAAAGCGCTACCTTCTTCCCTTTTCCCTAGCATTTTCCAATTCAATTGGGTCGGTCGTGCTCAAAACCTTCGGGTTCCTTTCCGTTCACGGCAATGTCGAGGGCTGCCCCAACCGTCCAACTAGCATCCTTCTCAGGCTGCACCACTTTCTCTTCGAGATGTAACCGGCGAAGAGCCCAAGGGATATAGTGCGCATTCATTCGGGGATGATAGTTCTCCCAAGAATCCACGACGCTTGCCATACTCTTGATATATGCCTTGGTCTTCCTTCTATAACTTTTCCCAGATTGTTTTTCGATACCTTCCAGGACCAGATTCACCGGAATGCCCAATCCCCAAAAAGTTTTGTTTGTATAAAGACCACTGTAATCGGTACCGTAATCGTAATGGAATTTGTATCCGCAGCCGGACTGCGTGTGCTGATAAATTTGGTCAACACCTGCCCCCAAATAGCTTTTGCAGAAGATGTTTCCTAAACCGGGACGATAAAGTGTCTGAGAACTTGCCGCTTCGGTAGCGAAAGCTATTTGCATGGAGGCACCACCAATTTCGAGAATACCATAGGACGGAGAGAGATAAGTGAGTTCTCTTTGCTGGCTTTCGGAATTGAAACCGATTTTACCGTTGTCATAATTGGCAGCCAACCAGCCGTAGAGCCCTTCATACTGTCCACTGATGGTCATGGCTCCCTTGACAACATAACCATTGAGACAAGGTTGGGCCATCAAATGGGCATAGATGGAATCAGCCTGCGCTTTGGGTTTGAGGCGCATGCCTGCTGTAGCAAGCACATAGAGGGGAATGCTGTCGCAAGGATAGTTGGCCGTGATATTCTGAAGAAACACTTTCACACTGTCGGTGTGATTAGCGATGCTGGACAAAGGTCGTCCCCTGGACAAAGCCTTTTGTTCGGCGCCAATGGGATAAACCAGTTTCACGGGCACCGCCCTTGTCGCATCTATATCATAGACAAATAAGCGCGAACCGGAACTGCCGGCATCGATAATGGCTACTTGCTCCGCACAGAGCATAAAAGGCGCCGCTGCAAATAACAGAAACAGCGCCATCAGGGTTTTCATTTTTAATAGAATGGACTTTTTCATCTTGCTGTTCTTATAAAATTCAGAGTATTATCTGACAATATTGAGGTTAATAAATAAATTGAGATGGTATGAAGCAATCTTTCTGCACCAGGCAGCTGTCGGAGATTATTTTTGGAAATGTTTTCTCAGATTCTTATTTACTGGGGACAGCCACTATCTGCTGGCACGAAGTAGGACTGCCGCGCCATCACAATCGGCTCCCATCGGCGGATTGTTCTTACGTACTTCTATTTCCGCAACTTCCACCAAGGAAAATGCTGCAAAGAGTTTTTCCAAGATACGGCCTGCCACATGTTCCAAAAGTTCGGAAGTCTGTTGCATTTCTTTTTTCACCAGTTCGTAGACCTCGGCATAATTGACGGTGCCCTGCAACTGGTCACGCTCTATGGCGGCAGAGGCATCGTTCAAGGTGAGGCGCAAGGAAACGGTATACTCCCCTCCTACTGTCTTTTCCTGAGCAAGCACTCCGTGGTAAGCATAAAAACGCATACGGTCAATGGTGATGATGGTAGATTGAATTTTCATTGTTACAATATATATAGGTATAAAACGGCCTTATGATTAGAAAGGAAATCGGCACAGGCCAAACAAAACAAAAGCAACAGGAAGCCAGCATCAAAACTAACCAACTTCCCATTGCTCTATATCTCAAAGGTACAGACGGCCGACTATCCGCAACGGCTGGCGCCGCAATGCTTGCAAATCAGACATCCTTCCTGATAAACCAAAGATTCGTGACCACAATTCGGACATTTCAAGCCGTGAGCCTCCGTGCCGTCAACGATGTATTTCTTCAAGGCACGTGCCACGCCCACCTTCCAAGTGTTGATATTCTCACTTTCCAACTGGAGGCTGTCCACCAACTTGATGACATTTTCCAGAGGCATGCGGTAACGCAACACACCTGAAATCAGTTTGGCATAGTTCCAATATTCCTTATTGAATTTTTCAGAAAGTCCTTCGACCGTAGTCTTGTAACCGCGCTTGTTCTCAAACTGGAAGTCATAACGCTTGCTGCCGTCTTCGGTGACGTGCTTGATGATACGGCCCTTGGTGATGGTCTTCGGCAAAACAATGCCCTCTTCATCATCCTGCAAACCGGTAAAGATTTCGTAAGGACGTCCTTCGAGCAGACCGACGAAAGCCACCCACTTTTCCTTATTGTTTTGGAAACGTACCACATCGCATTCCAGCACATCCGGACGACGTTCGGTAACAGGAGGCATCTGGCAAGGCATAGGCTTCTCTTCCTCCTTCTTTTCCTTTTTCTTTTCCACGCTGATCATCACACCTGAACGTGAACCGTCACGATAGATGGTACAGCCTTTGCATCCGCACTTCCAGGCTTCGACATACAGACGATTCACCAGATTTTCGTCCACATCGTTTGGCAGATTGACGGTGACACTGATGGAATGATCCACCCATTTCTGAATGGCACCTTGCATCTTCACCTTTTCCAACCAGTCCACATCGTTGGCTGTGGCCTTATAGTAAGGGGACTTCGCTACCAACTCGTCAATTTCTTCCTGACTGTAGTTGCGCGTAGTGTCCAGTCCGTTCACCTTCATCCAAGTCAGGAAGTGATGGTGGTAGACAATATATTCTTCGAAAGAGTCACCCACTTCGTCAACAAAATCCACCCGGACTTCGGCATCATTAGGATTGACTTTACGACGACGCTTGTACACTGGCATGAACACGGGTTCGATACCACTTGTGGTCTGAGTCATCAAACTGGTGGTACCGGTCGGAGCAATCGTCAGACAAGCAATATTACGACGGCCATGCTGACGCATATCCTCATACAAGGCTGGATCGGCTTCCTTGATACGCAAAATAAACGGATTGTTTTCTTCACGCTGGGCGTCATAGATTTCGAAGGCACCACGTTCTTTTGCCATCTGGACAGACGAAGCATAAGCGGTCAGAGCCAGAGTCTTCTGTACACGTACTGCAAATTCGGTAGCCTCGGGAGTACCATAACGCAAACCTAAAGCGGCCAGCATATCGCCTTCAGCGGTAATGCCCACTCCGGTACGACGTCCTTGTCCGGTCTTATGATAAATCTTTTCCCACAGATGTTTTTCGGTTTCTTTCACCTCGTCGCTCTGAGGATCGCTTGCCACCTTTTCCAAGATAAGCTGGATCTTTTCCATTTCAAGGTCAATGATGTCGTCCATCATACGCTGTGCCATCAAGACATGTTCCTTGAAAAGTTCAAAATCGAATTCAGCTTCCGGAGTGAATGGATGCTTCACATAAGAATAGAGGTTGACAGCCAGCAAACGGCAGCTGTCATAAGGGCAAAGCGGAATTTCGCCACAAGGATTGGTGGAAACTGTGCGATAACCCAGGTCGGCATAACAGTCAGGAATGCTTTCGCGGGTGATGGTATCCCAAAACAAAACGCCTGGTTCGGCACTACGCCATGCATTGTGAACAATTTTCTTCCACAATGCTTCAGCATCAATGTCCTTCTTCACTACAGGATTTTCACTGTCAATAGGATACTGCTGCGTATAAGGGCGGCCTTCGGTTGCGCAACGCATGAATTCATCGTCCAGTTTGACACTGACATTGGCACCGGTAACCTTTCCTTCCACCATCTTGGCGTCGATGAAAGCTTCAGAATCGGGATGTTTGATACTTACAGAAAGCATCAAAGCACCTCGACGGCCATCCTGGGCCACTTCGCGGGTAGAATTGCTATAGCGTTCCATGAAAGGAACCAAACCGGTAGAAGTCAGAGCGGAGTTCTTTACAGGAGAGCCCTTCGGGCGAATCTGTGAAAGATCATGTCCCACGCCGCCACGACGCTTCATCAACTGCACCTGCTCTTCGTCTTCCTTCATAATAGCGCCGTAAGAGTCGGCGTTGCCGTCCAAACCAATGACAAAACAATTGGACAACGAAGCAATCTGGTGGTCGTTGCCAATACCGGTCATAGGACTTCCCGCAGGAATGATATAACGGAAATGATCGAGTAAATCGAAAATTCTCTCAGCTGAAACAGGATTGTTATACTTTGACTCGACACGAGCTATTTCGTTTGCCAAACGCCAGTGCATATCGACAGGAGACTGCTCGAAGATATTGCCAAATGAATCCTTCATAGCATACTTGTTGACCCACACGCGAGCGGCCAATTCGTCACCATCAAAATAAGCTAACGAAGCATGATAAGCTTCGTCGTAACTATAAATTTTTTGTTCCACTATTACTTGGTTTTTCGTTCTTTTCACTAAAAATGGATTGCTTTCACAAATCCGGACACAAAGCTACAGATAACTTTCGGATAAAGCAAAAAGAAAGGTTTAAAGTTTTCCACAAAATAAAATGTTATCCACAAGAAATATGCAAACAACTAGCTATCAAATATTTGCATTTCTGACAACAAACAAATGTTTTCCAAAATAAATTTCGGGAAGAAAGATTTTATAAGATAAGAGATACCAATACAGCCACGTTTTTATCCAAATCAGACAATAATACCGGACATTGCCATTAATTTGCCAGTCCCTGTAAACATTCGAAATGAATGGACATCCGTAACGAAGATTCTTAAACGAGAATTTTATATCAAAGGAGTTTAAGGAACAAAAAAATCTGACATATAGGAAACCATATCAGCCATAAAAAACGATAGCAAGCGATGACAAGAAAGAAAGAAAGAAAGAAAAAAAGAAAGCAAGCCAACCTTACGCCTTGATGATTCATGCTCAGCATAAATACAGCCGTCAGCCAACCGTATATAAAAAGCTCCCGCACCGTGCCTACGATGCGGGAGTATGTCCAAGCAAAGCGGAATACTTCCGGCTTTGTTTATTTCTGATTTTAATTTATGCCAGCTGTTCCTTGATGAAAGCCTGCATTTCAGGCTGATGAGCTTCTACGCTCTGAAGGAGCTTGAACTGAGCCTTTGAACGAACGAGGTTGTGCTCAGGATACTGAGTCTTGTAATAAGTGTCGCCGTTGATATAGTCAGCCAAGAAGCGTACGGTCTGCATATAAGGGAACAAAGCTGCAGCATAAGGCAGGTTCTCAATTTCCAAAGGAGTGAGGAATACACGAGCAGACTTCAAATAACCTTCAGTAAATGCCTTGAAGATATCCATGTTGAAGTTTACATTGTCGAGGTCCTTGTCATCTTCCTTACCAGTATTAGCAGCAGAGCGGAGGAAATCACCGAAGTCTGAGAAGATAAAGTTAGGCATTACAGTGTCGAGGTCGATAACACAAAGTACGTTGCCATCCTTGTCAAACAAGATATTATCTACCTTAGTATCGCAGTGGCAGATACGCTTTGCTAATTTACCTTCGCGGTAAAGGCGTTCACCCTTGCACATTTCTTCTGCACGCTTTTCGAGTTCGTCAACCAACCACTGTACTTCAGCCAAACGGCCAGCCTTGTTTTCAGCTACTGCCTCGCGAAGCTGCTGGAGACGGAATTCCATGTTGTGGAAGTCCTTGATAGTTTCGCCGAGCTGAACAGGAATATCAGCCAACATTGCCTGGAAGTTACCGAAAGTCTCACCTACAATATAAGAGCTTTCTGGAGTAACTGCTGTCTGTGAAATGGTATCAGGAATAAACACCATGATACGCCAGTACTTTTCGCCGTCGAAATAGAAATATTTACCATCCTTAGCAGGTACGAACTTCAACACCTTGCGATCGATATCTTCAACACCTTCAGCTTCGTACTTGGCACGAATGTGACCAGTTACTGCTACGATGTTGTTCATCAACATTTCTACGTCAGGGAAAATAGCATTGTTGATATGCTGGAGTACATAGTTAGGAGCTTCGCCCTCTGTTGTTACTTTATAAGTTGTATTGATCAAACCGTTTCCAAGAGGCTTTACTTCTGAAACTACGCCCTGGATGTCAAATTGAGATACGATTTGTTGAAGTTTTAATTCCATTGGTCTAATTATTTAAGGTGGATATTTATTTAGGTTGGGACGATGAGCATCCTGAGGGCAAACTTTTTTCAGTTTGAATATCATATTTCAAAGCTCGGAGGCATGTCATCTACAGGCAAATTTAGCTTTTTTTTTATACTCGGACAAATTTATACTCTTTTTTTGTACTTTTGTTACCAATAATTCATCGAACAAGAATGAAACAGACATTAACTTCCTCCAACATCATGATTCCTGCGGAAACCAGGGTTTGTATTTTCGATTTTGACATGACACTCGCCGACGGCGGTCCCTGGATAGTGGAATGCTATCAGAACATCCTACACCAGTATGGTTATCTGGATGTGGACGACAAAATTGTCCGCAGCACCATCGGGCTGACCATAGAGGATTCGTTCGCTCTGATGACAGGACTGACAGACAAAGACCTGTGTTGGAAAATGCGTATGGAGTTCAAGGCTATCTGCCGTCCGAAGATTGCTGAAAAGACGAAATTCTTCCCGGATGGTATTGATTTCCTCCGCCGTCTGAAAGCTGCCGGCATCGCCTGCGCCATTGTTTCAACGAAGGAAACTGCGGTCATCCGTCAGACTTTGGAAATGAACCACCTCGAAAATCTCTTCGACTGCGTGGTGGGACTGACTGAAGTCAAAGAGGCGAAACCTTCTCCCGAAGGCATTTTGTATGTTCTCCACCAATTGAATCTTCCTGAAGAGAGCGTGGTTTATTTCGGAGACAATCCGGTCGACGGGGAAGCAGCACAGAGAGCAGGCGTGAAATACATTGGGGTTGCCAAGGGCATACATACTCCAGAACAATTGGCCGCCTTCCCGAATCTGGCAATTGTTGAGGACTACCGCGCCATCAGTCTGCCATAATCTCTTGTATAAAAAAAGGAACGGCGGAACGTGACAACTAATAAAAAGCGGAGAACAGACATTTCGAAAATAGCCGAAAAAGATTCGTAATCATCCGACCGCATGCTTCGGAATATAAATTATCGAAGAGATACAACAAGACAGCCGGGGGCTGAACCTTCATGGTCCTACCCCCGGCTGTTTTATCATATATTCTTCCGATAAATCTATCGGAAGGAATCTGTCAACAACTTAATCTCGATAGCAGGCGAAATTCGCTCGTACAAGATATTATAAACTGCATCCAAAATCGGCATGTTCACATGAAAATGTCGATTAATGTCCTTCATACACTTGGTGCCGTAGAAACCTTCGGCAATCATTTCCATTTCTATTTGCGCAGACTTCACAGAATAGCCCCTACCAATCATGGTACCAAACACACGGTTACGGGAGAAATTGGAATAACCTGTCACCAACAAGTCTCCCAGGTAGACACTGTCATATACATTTCTCTCAATGGGGTAAACCGCTCTCAAGAAACGGTTGGTTTCCTGCACAGCATTCGCCATCAATACACTTTGGAAGTTGTCACCGTATTTCAAACCATTACAGATACCAGCTGCAATCGCATAAACGTTTTTCAAAACGGAAGCATATTCAATGCCAATCACATCATCGCTAGTCTTGGTCTTCACATAACTGCCCGCTATCAGGTCCGCAAAGTATTTGGCTTTTTCCTGGTCTGTACAACCGACAGTCAGATAAGTCAAACGTCCCAATGCGACTTCCTCAGCATGGCTAGGACCACCCAGAACCGCTAAATTGTCGTCTGGCACATTATATACCTGACGGAAGAATTCGGAACAAACCAAATTCTCATCAGGCACAATGCCCTTGATAGCTGTAATGATAAATTTATCGTGCAACTTCACCTTCAGCTTCTTCAAATGATTCTTCAGATAAGGTGAAGGGGTGACGAATATCAGTGTTTCGCAAGCGCTCACCACCTCGTTGATGTCAGCAGAAAAGGTAATGCGGCTGATATCGAAATGTACACTGGTCAAATAGGATGGATTATGCTCCAGACGCTTGAATTCCTCTATAGAATCAGCGCGGCGCATATACCAAGTGATATGGTCCACCTTTTCTAATACGATTTTGGCAATAGCTGTAGCCCAGCTTCCGCCACCCATAATGGCTATGGACGGTCCTCCACCTTCTGACTTGCCTGGCAATGCGGCAGGCTTCGAAGAGCGTGAAAACAAGGAAAGACTCATATCTACTTAATATTGAGGTTGCTAATAAAAGGATTAATAGTTACGGACCGACAAGACAGTCATCGCAACCATAACTATTAATCCGATAGGTTATTTTAGAGTTTCTCTAACCAAGCAGTAATATCGTTTACCGATGGCTTCTGAATCTCGAGCTTGAATTTCTTGATGATTTCACCAATCTGCTGCTGGATTTTCTGAGCGTTGGCTTCTTTCAAATCGCTTACCAAATTGTAACCGACTTTGTAAAGCACAGGAACGAGGTCCTCAGCAACACCGATTTCCATAAACTTGGCAGCTGGATCGCGAGGAATCTTCTTCTCCGGACGCATCTGTGGGAAGAACAAAACTTCCTGAATCTGAGTCTGACCTGTCATCAACATGACGAGACGGTCGATACCGATACCGATACCACTGGTTGGAGGCATACCATACTGCAAAGCACGGAGGAAGTCCTGGTCGATGAACATAGCTTCATCGTCACCCTTTTCTGAAAGACGGAGCTGATCCTGGAAACGCTCTTCCTGATCGAGCGGGTCGTTCAATTCAGAATAAGCGTTAGCCAATTCCTTACCGTTGACCATCAATTCGAAACGCTCGGTCAAATCAGGATTTGTACGATGCTTCTTGGTCAATGGAGACATTTCTACTGGATAGTCTGTGATGAAAGTAGGCTGGACATAAGTACCTTCGCAGAATTCACCGAAGATTTCGTCAATCAACTTACCCTTACCCATAGTTTCATCAATTTCCATATTCAATGCGAGACAAATCTTGCGGATTTCGTCTTCGCTCTTTCCGTTCAAGTCGTAACCAGTCTTTTCCTTAATGGCTTCCAAGATAGGAAGACGGCGGAATGGAGCCTTGAAACTGATGGTCTTGCCGTCAACAACAGATTCAGCAGAACCGTTGACAGCGATACAGATACGTTCCAGCAACTTTTCAGTGAATGACATCATCCAGTTGTAATCCTTGTACTGCACATAAAGTTCCATACAAGTAAATTCTGGATTGTGGCTGCGGTCCATACCTTCGTTACGGAAGTTCTTGCCAATTTCGTATACACCTTCAAAACCACCGACGATCAGACGCTTCAGATAAAGCTCTGTTGCAATACGCAAGTAGAGATCAACGTCAAGAGAGTTGTGGTGAGTGATAAACGGACGTGCGCTGGCACCACCAGGAATACTCTGCAAAATAGGAGTTTCCACTTCTGTATAACCGGCTTCGTCGAGCACATTACGCAAAGTCTTCACGATAACAGAACGTTTCATGAAAGTTTCCTTCACACCTGGGTTGACAATCAAGTCAACATAACGCTGACGGTAACGCAATTCTGGATCGTCGAAACTGTCATAAGTCACACCGTCTTTCTCCTTTACGACAGGCAGTGGCTTGAGGCTCTTTGACAAAAGAACCAGTTCACGTGCATGTACAGAGATTTCACCGGTCTGGGTACGGAAAACATAACCCTTCACACCGATGAAGTCACCCAAGTCGAGCAACTTTTTGAATACGGAATTATAAAGGTCTTTGTTTTCTTCAGGACAGATATCGTCACGAGTTACATATACCTGGATACGGCCTTTGGAATCGAGCAATTCGGCAAAGCTGGCCTTACCCATCACACGACGGCTCATCATACGGCCGGCAATACAAACCTCACGTGGTTCTTCGTCATCCTTGAAATTGTCGCGGATATCTGTTGAATATGCGTTTACAGGAAATTCTGCTGCTGGATAAGGTTCGATACCTAAGCGGCGAAGCTCTTCAAGAGAGTTACGACGGCAGATTTCTTGTTCGCTAAGTTCAAGTACGTTCATCTTTCTTATTTTGAGTTTATTTGAGGCAAATTTACAAAAACTTTTCCGTCCCTCCAAAATTAGCACTCACATATAAAAGAGGGACTTGTATCAAAAAATGTTAGGAAAGCGATTATTTACGTCCGATAGAGAAATATTCGAAACCGAACTCTTTCATTTCGGCAGGGTCGTAAATATTACGTCCGTCAAACACAACAGGCTGCTTCATAGAGCGGCGCACCACTTCCCAGGATGGCAGACGGAACTGTTTCCATTCGGTGAGCAGCAGCAAAGCATCGGCTTCGAGTGCGGCATCATAAATATCCTTGGCATAAACCACCTGGTCGCCCACTCTGCGCCGGCATTCAGTCATCGCTACAGGGTCGAACACACGGACGGTACAACCGGCTTCCACCAGTTTCTTGATCGTTACCAGCGAAGTAGCTTCGCGCATGTCATCGGTTTCTGCCTTGAAGGCCAGTCCCCACAAAGTGATGGTCTTTCCCTTGAGATTGCCTTTGTAATAAGCATTCAGTTTGTCAAAAAGCACCGCTTTCTGGTTCTCATTCACTTCTTCCACAGCTTTGAGCACACGCATGGCATAACCTTGCTGCTCTGCAGTCTTTATCAAGGCTTTTACATCCTTCGGAAAACAGGAACCGCCATATCCGCAACCGGGATAAAGGAATTTGGAACCGATTCGGGAATCCGAGCCGATGCCCTTGCGCACCATATTGACATCCGCCCCCACAAGTTCGCAAAGATTGGCGATGTCGTTCATGAAGGAAATACGGGTGGCCAACATGGAATTTGCTGCGTATTTTATCATTTCCGCAGAAGGGATATCGGTAAATATCACACGGAAGTTGTTCAGCATGAACGGACTGTAAAGACGAGTCATCAGTTCCTTGGCACGCTGGCTTTCCACGCCCACCACCACACGGTCGGGCGACATAAAGTCCTTCACAGCGGCGCCCTCCTTGAGGAATTCTGGATTGGAAGCCACGTCGAAGTCGAGATCCAACCCACGGCGGTCCAATTCTTCCTGTATGGCCGCCTTCACCTTCTGGGCCGTACCCACGGGGACGGTACTCTTGGTGACGACGACGAGATAGCGATTCATGTTGGCACCCACCTCGTGGGCCACGTTCAGGACATAAGTCAAATCGGCAGAACCGTCTTCATCGGGAGGCGTGCCTACTGCTGAGAACACAGCCTCGACATCGTCCAGACAATCCTTCAACTCGGTCGTAAAGCGCAGACGTCCTTCACGGAAATTGCGCAAGACCATTTCTTCCAATCCGGGTTCGTAAATGGGGATAATACCGTTCTTCAAGCGTTCGATTTTACCCTTGTCAATGTCCACACAAGTGACTTCCACACCCATTTCGGCGAAACATGCGCCCGAAACAAGACCTACATAGCCTGTTCCAACAATTGCAATCTTCATAGCTAAATACGCTTGTAAAAGTAAAATAACAAATGGCGCGCAACAACGCGCCAGCCTTAAATGCCTGGCTTGTTTGCAAAAATAAAAAATCTCCCGGTCTTCCGTACGAGATAGGCGGAATCCACTCCACACAAAGTTTCATAAGGAAGACGGAGAGATTTCTCCGACTTAAGTCATTAAGTCTAAATTATTTTCCAGGTGCAGGGGCTGCTGGAGCTGCTGGAGTATTCTGGGCTGGAGCTGCAGGAGCTGCAGGAACTTCAGTCTTCACTTTGTCAACAATGCTTCCCTTGTCAGCAACACTATTCAAGAAAAATGCAGAAGCTACGCTGAAAATCACCAAAAGCGCTGCAAGTGTCCAAGTTGCCTTTTCCACAACGTCAGTAGTTTTACGAACGCCCATGATTTGGTTTGAAGAGGCAAAGCTTGAAGCCAGACCACCACCCTTAGATTCCTGGATGAGCACAACAAATGCCAATAACACAGCTGTGATCACAGCCAAAACGACAAGTAAGGTATACATTTCTTTTACTTTTTATATTTGTTATTAATTATCAATTTTTGTAAGAAACGGATTTGGTCTGCAAAGTAACTATTTTTTTTCGGATAATTCAAGTTTAATTTACGTATAATTTCAATTGCCTTCTCATATCGGCCTTGTTTGATATAAATTTTGGCCAAAGTTTCTGTAAAATAGCATTCATCCAACGCATTTTCTTCAGTTTCTTCAACTTGCGGGACCGCGGGCACGAATTCAGGATCGTCTTGCAAAACAATTTTATCCTCTTTCCGGTCCAAAAACTCATCCAACAGTTCACTGCTGCGTTGTCCTTTGTTTTCCGTCTCCTTTTCTTCGGGTTCAGCATCCTCCATCTGCATCAGATAAGCGACATAATCCTTGGTCGGATCAGCCGCGACACCTGGTTTCAACTGAGGTCTGCTTTCCTCGGCAGTGACCGAACCACGCAGGAAGTTGTCTATCAGACTTTCCGTGCGGTCACCGCTAGTCTCTTCCTGACTTTCCGACTCGTTATCATGGAGGGGCGTATATTTGATTTCATAATTACAACCTTCCACCATTTTAAACAACACGCTGCGGTCAGGGATATATAATGCCGCACGACGCAGCTCTTCACCAAAAGAGGGATCGTGCAACAAAAACAAGTTCTGCAAAAACAACAAACGCGCAGCTTGATAATAGGGATGTTGAGCCACAAGCTCACGAAGCCCGTAGAGGGTATCCTTAGAAAGAAGTTCCGGATGCTCTATCAGTTCAACTACCTGTACGTTCATATTTTTTATGCAAATAACTTTAATGATTCTATTTTATTACTGATTACCAGTCTGCTACTGTGGCATTGAATATCTGGTCGGTCAAATCGCGCACCATCTCTTTCACCAATTTTTCCTGGACAGCTGTCAACTGCTGGGAAGCGTCATACTGGGAAGTGGCAGAAAACTGTTTCTCCCAGCTTTCATTGGTCTTGGCGTTGGAGAAACGGATATTGACGGTCATCTTCAGCTGTACCTGGGAAGACATACCATCTGCCGAAATCGCCTTGTTGTACTGGTCGTAACCGGTGATTTCTCCGGCAATGTGCAGGTCACCGCCGCGCTTCACCAATTTCAAACGGGTCTGGTTGGCATAGAGGTCCTGCAATTTGTTATTGAACATACCTTCCATAGGTGCCCAGCCATAGGGGGCACGGTTGGCGATATTGTCAATCTGTATGGTCTTTATCAGGTCATAGTTGATGGACGTACCGGTAAATTTGTAACTGACGGTACAGGCTGCCACGGCAAAAAGCGCGACACACATCAAGATGACACACAAAGAGGTATAACAACGTCTACTAAACATAGCCTTGGTTTTTATAATCCGTATTCCTTTATCTTCCGATAAAGTGTCCGTTCACTGATACCCAGCGCCTGGGCGGTCTTGCTGCGGTTGCCATTCATCTTAGCCAACATTTCCTTGATGGTATTTTTCTCCACATCGGCCAGCAAAGTGGGATTTTCCTGCACATCAGACATCTCAGGCTCCTCAGGCTGGATTTCTTCAGAATCCATAACCTGCACTTCCTCCACGTCTACATACGACTCCTTTTCTTCGGCATCCATCGGAGACGGGTGATGTGTTTTCGCCGGATAGGCATTGGGCTTCACCATAGGCAGGATGGCCCGTCCGCCAGTACGGTATTCATGGTGGACGTTATCATGCAATCCCAAATTCTTTTTCAGTTCTTCCAGTTCACCGCGTAAATCGCTGACCTGGCTTCGCAGTTCAAACAGGAACTTGTAGATAATATCGCGTTCCTTGTCGAAACTGTAGTCGCTGGTGCCATCGTTCAAGGAGACCACCTGACTGTGGTGTTTCTCCTTTGGAAGATACACCTTCAGGATGTCAGCAGTAATTTCTCTTTCTTCAGAAGTCACGGACATGTTTTCTGCCAAATTCTTCAACTGGCGCACATTACCCGGCCAACTATACCCCAATAGCAAACTCTGGGCTTCATCATCCAGACGGACAGCGGGCATGTGATACTTCTCACTCATTTCCATCGCAAATTTGCGAAAGAGCAAGAGGGTGTCAGCACCTCGCTCTCTCAAGGGAGGAACGGGAATAGACACCGAGTTCAGACGATAGTAAAGGTCTTCGCGGAATTTCTTCTCCTCTATCGCACGCTCCATATTGACATTTGTAGCGGCGACGATACGGACATTCGTTTTTTTGACCTCACTGGAACCGACAGGAATATATTCACCGGTCTCCAGCACACGCAACAGACGAGCCTGAGTCTGCAAAGGCAGTTCCCCGACTTCGTCTAGAAAGAGCGTGCCACCGTTCGCTACACTGAAATAACCTTCACGACGGTCTACCGCTCCTGTGAAAGCGCCCTTCTCGTGTCCAAAAAGTTCCGAATCGATGGTTCCTTCAGGAATAGCACCACAGTTTACAGCCAGATATTTCTTGTTTTTGCGCAAGCTATGATCATGAATCACGCGTGGAAAGATTTCCTTACCCACACCATTTTCTCCCATAATCAACACAGAAAGATCTACAGGCGCTATTTTCATTGCAATTTCCAAAGCACGATTCAACTCCTCGCAGTTTCCCACGATGCCATATCTTTGTTTGATTGCTTGAAGATGAGCGTTATCCATAAAAGTATTTTTATTTTTCGTAGCAAAGTTACAAAATTCAGATGGATTTCCATCCATCCCTTACAAAAAAGTCAATCAGGCGAAGAGGGAGCCTTACGGACTCTATTCGTCCATATCGAAGTCGAAATCGTCGTCCAAAAATACCGGGGCATTGAATTCGTCCAACGCACGGCGGTCCTTCTTGGTTGGACGTCCGGTACCTCTGGCACGGTCCACGAAACCGCTGATTTTACTCATTTCCAGCAATTCATATTGCTCTGGCGGCGTGATGTTCTCCAATATTTCGGGCAACAATTTTGCACCGACACGTTTTTCGATGGGCTGAAGCACACGGAACACATAGGTCACCGGTGGTTTGCGGACTCCCACTTCATCTCCGGCCTTGACCATGCGGGCAGGTTTAGCCTGACCGCCATTGATGGAGATACGGCCGTTTTTGCAAGCGTCGGCAGCCAGTGTGCGGGTCTTGTAGATGCGGGCTGCCCAAAGCCACTTGTCCAGACGGGCTTCTGTATTTGTACTCATTTTTTATTAAAGTGATTCATAGTAAACTGAATACCGCTCAACGCGAAACTCTTTACCATCTCGCCGGCAGTCTCCAGACGTTCGTCCATGGTTTTCAAATCCTCGTCACCGAATTCACCCAATACAAAGTCTACCTGTCCGCCACGTGGGAAATCGTTTCCGATACCAAAACGCAGACGGGCATATTGCTGGGTGCCCAATACCTGGGTGATGTGGCGCAAGCCGTTATGACCGGCCTCGCTGCCTCCGGGCTTCATACGGAGCTGGCCAAAAGGCAATGCCAGATCGTCAACAACAATCAGTACGTTCTCAAGGGGAATCTTCTTTTCGTTCATCCAATAGCGCACGGCGTTACCAGAAAGATTCATATAAGTAGAGGGCTTCAAGAGCGTCAAAGTCTGATTTTTCACCTTCAGCGTGGTTACAAAACCATAGCGCTTGTCTTCAAAGGTGACATTGCCTGCCTTCGCCAGGGCGTCTACCACACGAAAACCGATGTTATGACGGGTCTTCGCATATTCTGCACCTATATTACCTAAACCTACAATTAAAAAATTCATAATGTCGAATATCTGTTTTAATACTGCATACCGCATCCTGAAATCCAGCGTGCCTTGGATAAGCGGCCGACTTCAATCCTTGTCCGGCAAATCGGCTCGTCACTACGAAACCCTCGCTCTGCTCTTCACTTCCGGCATTCCGGCGTGATTCCTCCCCCACAATATCACTCCTACTATAATATAGGTAGGAGACAGGGAAAAGAAATCATGGGAATCCGCGGTTTCAGGGGCACCGCAAGGACGACAACAGGAAAGGTGGCGCGCAACCACACGCCATCTCCACCGGCAAAGACGGCAAGAAAGGACAAGAAATATGCAGATGAAAGACTTTTGGCCAAAAATGCGGCAGTATTTTCCACTCCCGCATGTTAACCAAAAATGTGCCAATGTTCCTTGATAGTCAGGAGACACTGGCACATTAGATATATGTCAAGCTACTTGATTAAGCCTTAGCTGCTGCAGCTGCAGCACCCATAGCAGCACGAGTCATCTTGATAGTGTAAACGATAACTTCCTTTGGAGTAACGATTTCCAAACCTTCGAATGAAAGATCGCCTACCTTGATACTCTTACCAAGACCCAACTTAGTTACGTCGATAACGAGCTTTTCAGGAATTGCAGAATACTGAGCCTTAACGTTCAACTTACGAACCATACCCAACAACTTACCACCGGCGCGAACACCTTCAGCAAGACCAGTTGCTGTGATAGGAATACCTACAACGATAGGCTTTTCTTCAGTTACTTCGTAGAAGTCTACGTGCAACACGTTGTCCTTTACTGCGTGGAACTGTACTTCCTTGATGATAGCCTTGTGTTCAACGCCGTCGATGTTGATAACTACGAGGTATACGTTAGGAGTATAGATAACCTTGTTGATTTCCTTTTCGTTTACTGAGAAGTGGATAGCTTCTGGCAAGCCGTTTTCACCCTTCTTTTCACCATAGATAACGCAAGGTACATTACCGTTCTTACGAATTTCCTTTGTAGCCTTCTTACCCAAGTCGGTACGTACGCTACCATTGATTGCAATTTGCTTCATGATTTTAATAAATTTGTGTTACTCTAAATTAAGTAATTTATGCTTAATTCGCCATCACACGTAGAGCTATACAGCCCCCGGAGGACAAATCGGGTGCAAAAATACATTTTATTTATGAGATTACCAAATCTTACGTCGCTTTTATCTCATAAATAGATATATAACCGAATTTATCCCGACAGATTGGACGCAACACTATTTGCTCCCACCCGCAACCATCTTCAGAAAAGGTGCCAGCATGGCAGGCAGCACTATTTTTTGTTCGTTGAAAAATTGACTGAACGAGACAGCCGGTGGCGGATACCTATTAAAATATATGCCTCAGCGGTAATATTTCCCCCACCAGCAGATTTCTCCATCGCCAACGGTCACAATGAAAATAATCTTCTATCAAAAATCAATATCAAATTTGATTTTTCCTTCATCATCCGGCCGATTTCCTTCATCGCGGTAGTCGCGGTCTTCACGGCGGCCTTCCACTCTGGACTCACCCGGATTCTGCAACCAGGACACATTTTCTGCATTTTCACCAAAATTCTCTTCCATAATAGGTGCATTGGTGATGGCATAGTCAGTGGCCGCATCCATTGCCGACATAAACTTTTCCATATCCTCCCGATAAAGGAAAATTTTATGCTTTTCAAAAACAGGGCGTTCTTCTTCAGTTCCGTCTTTCACTTTCTTGCTTTCTGTAATTGAGAGATAGAGAGCACCTTTTCGGTCGCGCTTCACGTCAATATAATATACGCGTTTGCCCGCCTTTACTGTTTTCGAAAATAAAATGTCCTTGTCGATTCTTTCGTTGACCAATTCACTTGTTTGCTTCATGTCACTTCGCTTATTAGATTTCAATATGATGAATAAGTGCCACCTGTCAAAGTAGTATTTTTTCATCCCGTCAGACAGGCTGGAATACCCTTTTCATCATTTTCTTCTACAAATTTGACATCTTTTTTCATAAGTACCAAAAAAAAGAGAGGAAAAATAAAGTGCAATGGTCTATTTTTTTGTATTTTTGCCGCGCTAAGCCATAACAGCCAAATGCTGCGACAGCGGTTCGCAACTTTGTTAATAAGCGCTTAAATGGTAATGCATTAATTGCTAAAACGAAAACCAATGATTAATAGAGAATTAATTAGACTAAAGGTAGTTCAGCTGGTTTACGCTTACTACCAGAACGAAGGTAAGACAATCGATGTAGCTGAGAAAGAACTGAGTTTCAGTATGGACAAGGCTTACGAATTGTACCACTATTTGTTAAGTCTGTTGGTAGAAATGAAAAATATGGCCGACCGTAAGGAAGAGGCTCGCCTTTCCCGCAACAAACGTCTCGGCACAAAAGTAGACGGTGCATTTCCTGAAACTATGTTGTCTCAAAACAAATTGTTGAAACAACTCGAAGAAAATGAACAATTGTCTGAATATCGCGCAAACCAGAAAAAAGAATGGATTGAAGAGGAAGCTCTCGTCAAGAAATTGTACACAACCTGCACTGAAAGCGATATTTTCCAACTCTATCTGACCAAAGAGGATTTCTCATACGAAGCAGACCGCGAAATCATTCGCAAGCTCTACAAAACTTTTATCTGCAACAACGAAGACTTCGACAGTTTGCTCGAAGACCACAGCTTGTATTGGAACGACGACAAGGATATTGTCGATTCCTTCGTTCTCAAGACCATCAAGCGTTTCAAGGAAGACTCAACTCCCGAACAGCCTTTGTTGCCGCAGTATGCCGTTGAGGAAGACCGCGAATTCGCCAGCAAATTGTTCCGCACCACATTGGAGGGCTCTGAAACCATCCGCGAAATGATCAAGAGCAACTGCAAGAACTGGGAATTCAGCCGTCTGGCTTTCATGGATGTCATCATCATGCAGATTGCCATGGCCGAAATACTCAACTTCCCGACAATCCCATTGAATGTCACTTTCAACGAATACCTCGACATTGCCAAAGTATACAGCACTCCGCGCAGCGCTTCTTACATCAACGGCTTGCTCGACCACGTTGTCAAAAACCTGAAGAAAGAAAATAAAATTTTAAAATAATAACTAGAAACCTATGAACACATTATTAGTTGCTGTACTCGCTAACGCAGGTGGCCAGAGCGCACTGCCTACTATCATCATGCTGGTAGCCATGTTCGCTATCGTATACTTTTTCATGATTCGCCCTCAGAACAAGAAGCAGAAGGAAATCCAGAAATTCCGTAACAGCTTGCAGGTGGGTCAGGACGTGATCACCATCGGTGGTATCCATGGTACTATCAAGAGCATCAGCGATGAAGATAACACAGTATCTCTCGAAATTGCAACTGGTACAAAAGTTAAGTTCGAGAAGTCTGCTATCATGCCTCGCGAACAGCGTTAAACCTTCACCATGTAATCTATCTGCACCACTTGTTCTTTTTAATTTAATGAATAAAGGTGTTTACATATTTTCGGACCTCTCACTAATATTAGGAGAATGAACGAACTTAAATCAAGATTAAAGGATATTATGAGGAACTGCTTATCCAATATATGGAATAAGCAGTTCCTCATTTTCTTATTTTTCCTTCTGCTATCCAGTGCTTTCTGGATTTTCCAGGCTTTAAACGAAGTTTACGAACACGAATTCAAGATACGGGTCGAACTGGTGAATGTCCCCAAGGGAACCGTCATCACCACAGACAACGTACCGGAAATCGAAATGACGCTCCGCGACCGCGGCGTGACCTTGCTCAACTATCAATACGGATTCAACTTCAAACCCATCCACATCGATTACAATACTTATGCCAATCCTTCGGGACATGTACGCATCCTCACCCACGACTTGCTGAAACAGGCTTCCATACAGATGGCATCCAGCACTCAGATTCTTTCAACCAAGCCTGATACCATCGAATATTATTACAATCATGGGCTTCACAAAAGAGTGCCGGTGATTATCGAAGGGGAAGTCAAAGCTGAGACGGGTTACATGCTGTCGGGCAGCAAACTTTCGCACGACTCAGTGACCATCTACGCGCCGAGCAGTCTGCTGGAAAAAATCAATGCGGCCTACGTCAAGTTGGACTATCTCAAGAGTCTCAACGAAAGTTCTTCCATGAAACTCAAAATCCAGCCGGTAAGAGGTGTCAAATTTATCCCGAACGAAGTTTCTTACAAGGTATTTGTGGACCGTCTCGTAGAGAAAAAAATCAAAGTGACCATCCAACCGGTGGGCTTCCCTGAAAATACAGCGCTCCTGCCAATTCCTCTGGAAACTGAAGTCATCTTCCAGATTGGCATGAATCTCTACCGGGATATTTCCGCAGACGATTTCTCTGTCATCGCCCATTATGACGACATGCCTAAGGACGGCGGCATCCATTATCCTTTGCGACTCACAAAGATGCCAAAAGCGGCGTCACGTCCACGTCTCTCCCCCAACAAGGTGGAATATCTCATCGAAAAGATTAACCCTGCCAACAGTTCCGCGGACTCTTTGGCTATAGCAAAGCAGAAAAATGGCAAAAAATAAAATTGCGATTACCGGTGGTATCGGCAGCGGAAAGAGTTTTATCTGCCGCAGCATCGAAGCGGCGGGCTACCCTATCTTCTATTGTGACGACGAGGCGAAGCGCATCATCCGCCACGACGCACGAGTACAAAAGGCGCTTTGCGAACTGGTAGGCGACGGTGTTTACGATACCGAAGGAAAACTGGTAAAATCGGTATTGGCCAACTTCTTGTGCCGTGGCAAGGCCTATGCGGCCCAGGTGGACACCATCGTCCATCCCCGTGTCGGTGAAGCCTTTCTAGCCTGGGCGGAAGCACAATCCACTTCGCGGGTATTTATGGAATGCGCCCTCCTCTTCGAGTCGGGTTTCGACCGTTATGTGGACTGCACCATACACGTTGCCGCCCCTCAGGAAGTGCGCATCCAACGGGTCATGGCGCGTGACCAGGTCACCCGCGAAAAGGCATTGGAATGGATGGCACTGCAACTCCCGGAAGAGGAAAAAGCAAGACGGGCAGACTTCGTCATTCTCAACGACGGAAAGCAGGACCTCCCCTCACAAATCAGTCAATTCATCAAAGATTAAGTTTTTTTAGTCACGACAGGGCACTTATCTCAACGTAAAACCGTACCTTTGCGCCCAAAAGTCAAAAATTAAAATTCAGAAACAAAATGAAAGATACAATCTTATCTATTGCCGGAAAACCAGGTTTATACCGTTTAGTGTCTCAAGGCAGAGGCATGCTCATCGTTGAAACTATCGATGCTTCCAAGAAGCGTATCCCAGCAGGTGCTCGCGACCGCGTGACTTCCCTCAACGATGTTTCTATGTACACTGACGAAGAAGACAAGCCATTGATGGAGATTTTCGAAACTATCAAGCAGAACGAAAATGGTGCTGCTGTAGCACTCGACTACAAGAAGGCTTCTGCACAGGAATTGGCAGACTTCATGGCTAAGGCTTTGCCTAACTACGACCGCGACCGCGTTTACAACGGTGATATCAAGAAGTTGATTCAGTGGTATAACATTTTGATCACAAACGGCTATACAGAATTCGTTTCTGCAGAAGAAACTCCAGCAGCTGAAGAAACTGCTGAATAATATTCTATAGCATTTCATATCCCCATAAAGGCATCAACTTAGTTGTTGGTGCCTTTATCATAGAAAATTTCATTTTTCTACTTTTTTAAAACGGATGGCGGCAAGCGTTTCTTTTGGAGATGTCTTGCCGCTATTTCGTATGCAATGCCCGACACCCCAAGAATCAGAATTCTATGACTCCAAAAGATAGGGATTGGCGGCTGAAAACAAAGACACACTCCCAAAGGTGGAAAATGCAGAAATAAATCAAGAGTCCAGACACGAACCAAGAATCCATGGCAACCAACAGACCGCTGATAAGTATATAGATAAAATCATTCAGGCATAGAGACTCAGATTCCATAATCACGCTAAGGGCGAATCTGTAGTTATCGAAAATATATAATGACGGTCTTTCTAGAACTTACAGCTATTAGAATCACGACAGAAGGTGATGGAATACGATTAAATCGTCTTGATAACGCGGATTGTGGAAACATGAAATAAGCTTTTCTGACAGACAAAGGAATAAGGGATAGTAATTAACCTACCCGTTAAATGTAACAGAGATTCCATCCTTCGTTTTGACAGACAAAGAGGACAAGCAGGCTTTGCTCAATAACTTACGTATCCACGAACAATTGAAACAGATTTTGAAAAAGATGATGAAATAAACGGTTATATTTTACTCGGACAAGACATCCGGAATCCAGACTTTCGGAAAAAAGTGAAATTATTGAAGGAACTGAGGTCACCTTTTGCCCATTGGTTTCGTTATATGTGTGAGCAGCTCGAGACAACAGATTGTTTAACAAATAGAAAAAATTAGAATTATGGATGAAACGATAATCCTTCAGTTTATGAATGGGATGGAAGATATATTGGTTCCATTGGGTATTTGTGTGGTTCTACCTATAATGGTGGTGTGGTTGGTAATGCGTCATAGAACGAATGAAACCAACAGAAGAGCTGAGATTGTATTGGCGGCCATCAACAAAAATTCTGATGTGGATGTAGAAGAATTCTTGAAGAAACTGAATCCGCCTCGGAAACCTATGCAAGAAAGGTTGTTGAAGAAAATGATGTGGGCCAGTATATTGATAGCTATCGGGCTTTTCTTTGGCGGATATGCTATGATAATAGGATTCTTAGGAGGACAGAATCCTAATAAAATTGAAACTTTTGCAGCCTTTGGCGCAATCTTTTTTCTGGTGGGACTAGCTCTTCTTGTAGTTTGCCTAGTGAGTAAAAAGGCAATGGCTAAGGAACAGGAGGCAGAACACAAGCGCATAGAACAGTGAGCCGCGAAGAATTCATAGCATGGGTGAATGGCGAGCAGAAGCAGCTGCGACGGTTTCTGCTTGCACTTTGCTGTGGCGATCGTGACGAGGCTGATGATATAGCCCAGGAGGCTCTCATTAAAGCGTATCTCTCTTCGTCAGCCTACCGTGATGAGGGAAAGTTTGCTTCGTGGCTCTATAAGATTGCGCATAATACGTTCCTCGACCGGCAGCGGACAAGGCGACATACGGAAGATATAGATGAAGCGCGGAACCTGACGGACGGAAGTTTTTCTGCCGACCGCTCGTTCGAGTATCAGGAACTTTATGCAGCCATAGCAGAATTGCCACCCAAGGAGCGCAGTTCGATACTCCTGTTTTATATGAAGGGGTATTCGGTGAAGGAGATAAGCAAAATCATAGACTGCGGAGAGGATGCCGTAAAGAAACAACTTTCGCGCGGTAGAGAACAACTTAAAAAGAAAATAAGAAGATGATGGAAAAAGACGATACATTAGATGAACTGTTCCAAAACTTTTACCCCCGTCTGAAAGAGGACGATGCCTTCATGCAGAATCTGAATCGTCGGCTAGAGGCTGTGGAATATCTGAAGGCGATGCAGGACCACCAGCTTCGCCGGTACAAACTGATCATGCTGATGGTCTTCGCATTAGGAATCATGTGCGGTGGACTTCTCTTTTATTTCATCACACAGCATGCCGATGTCTTTCCTGCATTACCCTTGGTTTCTTCCATTCCTATCCTTTCATTTCTGGCAGAAAATAGTTATCTGATACTGCTTTCGGCCATCGTGCTGATGATATGCTATGCCGTGGTTTCGGTGATGAACTTGACACAGGAACTACGGAAACTACACGCGTAGACTCGCATGAGATTATTTTCTTTCTTGTCAAACGAACAGAACCAGACTATCAATCTTTCATAGTCTGGTTCTGTTTTGGTATATAGGTTCTCTCATTTATCTTAGCTATTTTAAGCTCCATTGGAATCAAAATAAAT
>SAMEA104404103__coassemble_616_pt1 | contig 25278 bp, 17 predicted proteins | sample SAMEA104404103__metabat2_high_PE_061 | metagenome-assembled genome bin SAMEA104404103 (sample SAMEA104404103) | Balaenoptera acutorostrata | reverse complement strand
AAATATACATGGATTTTCTCGAAAATCCAAATTGCCGCTGTCGGCCGGCCTCTGTGGCGATGTTCTTTTTTGTCCGGTCTGCCGGGAACGTTATTCACCTAAAATTTCAAAGAAAGATTCAGGAAGGAAGATATTCTCTGCCTCTACCGCATCTTGAAACATCGGTGCAATTTCCTCTTCGTTGAAGCCGGCGATGCCACAGCCGATTTTCGTCACATAGAAGATATATTCGGGGTGCTCTTTGGCGAATTCAATAAATTCGTCGACATAAGGCTGGATGGCGTCCACGCCTCCGTGCATCGTCGGGATGGCGTAAGTCTGCCCAGCCAGTCCGACGCCCTGTCCCCAGACAGCGCCGAAGCGGTTGTATGCCAGTCGGGCGGCACCGCCGCCGTGCATGCCTTGCAGATTGCTGCCGAAGACAAATATTTCATTTTCTTTTAAATCTCTGATCCAGTCGGGTGTGTATCTTTTCTTTTTCATAATACGGATGTTTAGGTTGATAGGCAAAGATAAGGAAAATAGCATGAAAAACTTTAAAGTCAGTGCTTTGGGACTGTCTTTGGGCTACGAAAATAATAGGCAATCGATAATGTTTCGTATATTTGCACAAATTAAATGGATATAAATATGATTGACGTAGTAAAAATAGCATCTTACTTATCTCAACGGTATTTGATAGAATTCGCTGAGCAAATTGGAGAAATGAAGCTTCATAAGTTGCTTTATTTTACTCAACGTGAATGTATTATACAGACGGGAGAACTTTTGTTTGAAGATAGATTTGAGGCATGGTGTTATGGCCCCGTATTGGTGAAAATCAGATACTTATTTAAAGAAGGTCTGCTGACTGAGAAGATGTCGGAATCAGAGCGAAAAAAATACAAGTCCATTTTTGATATGGTATTTTTGACTTATGCAGGCAAAGGCGCTTGGTCGTTAAGCAGTGTGACGCATGGTGAATATTCTTGGCAGCATGCTCGCGAGGGATTGAGTGCGGAAGCATCATGTCATCAACTGATAGATAATGAAGATATCAGGAAAGATGCGGAACGCGTCAAATTGCGTCGCTCCATGTGCGCCTTGTTGAACAAGTAATTGAGATAGGAGAAGCTATGAAAATCACACACGAACAAAGTCAGTTTTTTAGCATCATTGAAGTGTGAGCGTTTGAGTGCCGATTCGGACCACTTGCGACTTGTGGAAGACTTTTGGAACGGAAGAAACCAAAATTTGGAACATACCCTTAAAAATGAGGCTTACGAGCAAGATGAAATGGGTCAGATTGCCTATTATTTGGTCAAAAATGCGGATGGCGATATCTTGTTTTATTTTTCGTTGAAGTGCGGTCTGTTGTACGATAACTTTAATGAATGGGAACAGCTTCGGAAAATCAATGAATTTTATGCGTTTTTGCTAGAATTGAACCAGCAAAAGAGCACCTCGTCCGAAGACAAGGTGTTAATAGAGAGTATTTTAGAGTCAATAAGAACCAGACAGGGACTTAAAAAAGAAGATATCTTAAAAATAAAGCGATCTCCGAAGGATGATATTGTAGAGGAGTTGAAAAAGGAATCGGAAGACCATTTGAAAAGAGTGGGAAAAACGTTTGCCGGTATAGAACTGGTGCATTTTTGTGTGAACGAACAGATGCACGATTTTTGGAACGCGGCTCAGATGAATCAAAAAATGGGAGTGGTCGTATTTTGGTATTTTATTGTGCCTAAAATATTGGAGGTCATGAAGATTGTGGGATGTGAATATTTATTCCTTTTTGCTGCAGATCCAACTCCTGATGAATTCCTAGTGAACTATTATAGAACTTTCTTGGGATTTAAAGATGAGAACGACCATAGTACTGCCATATCTCTTTACGATTTTGCATGTAAATTTATGTACCAGAAAACTTCGGACTTGGCAGCCAGGAGAGCCTCCTTCTTCAACCATTTCAATCTTGATGAAGATGAGGTTTGACGCTCACCAAAGCTGAAACATTTGGTGGAAAATGACAAATCGGCTGAAAACATTTGGTGGAAAATGACATTTCTTGAAAATAAATTTGGTGGAAAATGACAAAATCCCAGAAAAAAATTGGTGGGAGGCATTCCCTTACTTATATTTGTTCTCTGTAAAACACTGTTATGGAGAAAGATATGATTTATTTTAAACGAAAAATGTATGACACCATGCTGAAGTGGAAAACTGAGCGCAATGGTGACACTGCTTTGTTGATACAAGGAGCACGCCGTATTGGCAAGTCAACAATTCAGTACCAATCTGGGCTATGTTTATGAGAATATGATTGCGCAGATGTTGCGCGCCACAATCTGATCTATACCAAGGACTACAGATGGGAGAACGGAGTGAATTATATCCCCGTGTACATGACGATGTTTTTGTAAAAATAAAGACCTTTGTTCTTGATGCGATATTGACCGCTGGTGTTCCTTTGAATGCCGGCGGTTGTCTGTTTATGACGTTATGGCAATCCTTATTCCTACTTTTTTCACTTTTCCCTTTGTCTTGTGCATGTTTTGCCGTAATTTTGCCCGATAAAACAAATACATACACATTAATATATAATGGATTATAGTTTCAGAGACATTGAGAAGAAATGGCGCGAAACATGGGCGAAGAATAAAACTTACCATGTAGAGCCATCTGCTGAAAAACCTAAGTTCTATGTGTTGAACATGTTCCCTTACCCATCAGGTGCGGGTTTGCATGTCGGCCACCCATTAGGTTATATCGCTTCGGATATTTATGCTCGCTACAAGCGTCAGAACGGATTCAACGTATTGAATCCTATGGGTTACGACGCTTACGGTCTGCCTGCAGAGCAGTATGCCATCCAGACTGGCCAGCATCCTGCCATCACTACGGTGAACAATATCGCACGTTATCGTGAGCAGCTGGACAAAATCGGCTTCAGCTTCGACTGGGACCGTGAAATCCGTACTTGCGACCCTGAATATTACCAGTGGACTCAGTGGGCTTTCCAGAAGATGTTCGGCTCTTTCTATTGCAATGGTTGCCAGACAGCCCAGCCAATCGAAAAGTTGGTAGAGCGTTTTGAAACCAAGGGTACAGAAGGCTTGAACGTGGCTTGCTCTGAAGAACTTTCTTTCACCGCTGACGAGTGGAAGGCTATGAGCGACGTGGAAAAGCAGAAGACCTTGATGAACTACCGTATCGCTTACTTGGGTGAGACCATGGTGAACTGGTGTCCTAAGTTGGGTACCGTTCTGGCCAACGACGAAGTGGTTGACGGTGTCAGCGAACGTGGTGGTTACCCGGTAGTTCAGAAGAAGATGCAGCAGTGGTGCTTGCGCGTGTCTGCTTATGCCCAGCGTTTGCTCGACGGTCTGGACAATCTGGACTGGACCGATTCTTTGAAAGAAACCCAGCGTAACTGGATTGGCCGTTCTGAAGGTACTGAAATGCAGTTCCGCGTAAAGGACAGCGACCTCCAGTTCACTATATTCACCACTCGTGCCGACACTATCTTCGGTGTGAGCTTCATGGTGCTGGCTCCTGAAAGCGAATTGGTGGCTCAGTTGACAACTGCTGACCAGAAGGCTGAAGTTGACGCTTATCTGGAAGCTACCAAGAAGCGTACAGAGCGCGAGCGTATCGCAGACCGCAAGGTGACAGGTGTCTTCTCAGGAAGTTATGCTATCAACCCATTCACAGGTGATGCCATCCCAGTATGGATTTCCGACTATGTGCTCGCTGGTTATGGTACCGGTGCGATCATGGCGGTTCCAGCTCATGACTCTCGTGACTATGCTTTCGCCCGTCATTTCAACTTGCCAATCATTCCGTTGATTGAGGGTGCGGACGTCAGCGAAGAGAGCTTCGATGCCAAGGAAGGTATCGTGATGAACTCTCCGGTTGCCGGCAAGGAAACTTTGAATGGATTCAGCCTCAACGGTCTGACCGTGAAGGAAGCTATTGCTGCTACCAAGAAGTTTGTAGAAGAAAATAAGTTGGGCCGTGTGAAGGTGAACTTCCGTCTGCGTGACGCCATCTTCAGCCGCCAGCGCTATTGGGGTGAACCTTTCCCTGTCTACTATAAGGACGGTATGCCACAGATGGTTCCATCTGAGTGCTTGCCTCTCGAATTGCCTGAGGTGACGAAGTTCCTGCCTACCGAAACGGGCGAACCTCCATTGGGCAACGCTGTTTGCTGGGCATGGGACACTGTCAACAACTGTGTGGTAGAAAACAGCAAGATTGACAATGTCACTGTATTCCCATTGGAACTCTCTACAATGCCGGGCTTCGCTGGTTCTTCCGCTTACTATCTCCGCTATATGGATCCTCGCAACCACGAGGCTTTGGTAGGCAAGGAGACTGGTGCTTACTGGCAGAATGTAGACCTCTATATCGGTGGTTCTGAACACGCTACCGGTCACTTGATTTACAGCCGTTTCTGGGACAAGTTCTTGTTCGACCTCGGCGTTGCCGCTAAGGACGAACCTTTCCAGAAGTTGGTGAACCAGGGTATGATCCAGGGTCGTTCCAACTTCGTATACCGTATCAAGGATACCAATACTTTCGTTTCTCTCGGTTTGAAGGATCAGTATGAAACCACTCCGATCCACGTAGACGTGAACATCGTAGAGAATGATGTGCTCGACGTTGAGGCATTCAAGGCATGGCGTCCTGAATACAACACTGCTGAGTTCATTCTTGAAGACGGCAAATATGTATGCGGCTGGGCAGTAGAAAAGATGTCCAAGTCCATGTACAATGTTGTCAATCCGGATATGATTGTTGAGAAGTATGGTGCAGACACCTTGCGTCTCTACGAAATGTTCCTCGGTCCTATCAACCAGAGCAAGCCTTGGGACTCAAACGGTATTGACGGCTGTTTCCGTTTCTTGCGCAAAACTTGGAACTTGTTCTTTACCAAGGACGACCAGTTTGCTGTGACCGACGCAGAACCGACAAAGGAAAACCTCAAGACTTTGCATAAGCTCATCAAGAAGGTGAGCGACGACATCGAAGTGTTCTCATACAACACCTCTGTGCCAGCCTTCATGATTGCTGTAGGCGAATTGGCTCAGCAGAAGTGCACCAGCCGTGCGGTACTCGAACAGTTGGTAGCTCTGATGGCTCCGTTCACTCCTCATATTGCTGAAGAATTGTGGCACATGATGGGTCACGAAACCACAGTCTGTGATGCGCCATGGCCAGTGTTCGACGAAAGCCATCTGAAGGAAGACAGCATGACATTGAGCATTTCCTTCAACGGCAAGACTCGTTTCACGATGGATTTCGCGGCAGATGCCACAAAGGACGAAATCGAAAAGGCAGCTTTAGCTTCAGAAGGTGCTCAGAAGTATTTGGAAGGCATGCAGGTAGTCAAGGTGATTGTCGTGCCGGGTAAGATTGTTAATATTGTATTGAAGAAATAAAAAAGGTTTGGAAGGAGGGTAGTTGTTTATTCTCCTCCTTCTTTTTTGAATTACAGAACCATGAAAAAAATTCAGGACATTCAAGCCAAAATGAAGGCGACCTTCTTCCAGGAGTTTCGCGACTATTTTACCATTACTGTCGGTTTGTTCCTTTATGCAGTGGGGTTTACATGTTTTCAGCTCCCTTACCAGATTACACTCGGTGGTGTTGCCGGTGCCGGTGCTGTCATCTTCTATGGTACAGGATTCCCTGTGCAGTACACTTTCTTCATTATCAACATCGTATTGTTGGGTGCCGCCATCAAGGTGCTCGGATGGAGATTCTGTTGCAAAACGATTTATGCAGTATTCGTACTGACTTTCTTCTTGGGCGCCGTCAAGGAGGTGATGATCCACTATGGTACCTTACATCCTGAATTGGTGACTTTGGCTTCTGACTATCCACCTCAGATTGTCATCAACAACATTTTCCTTTCCTGTATCCTCGGTGCCGCCATCGAAGGTATCGGTATCGGTATGGTGTTCTTGAGCAATGGTTCGACAGGCGGAACAGATATTATCGCTGCTATCATCAACAAGTACAAAGACGTCACTCTGGGACAGATGATGATGCTTTGCGACTTTGTCATTGTTACTTCAAGCTTGCTCTTGCCGGGTGCGACCATCGATAAGTTGCTTTATGGCTACTGTACTTTGCTCATTACGAACTTGCTTCTTGACTATGTCGTGGATCGTGGACGCCAGTCTGTACAGTTCTTTATTTTCTCCAACGAATATGACGATATCGCCGCAGCTATCAGTTCAACCCATCGTGGTGTGACCGTATTGAGCGGACAAGGCTGGTATACCAAGTCTGAACGCAAGGTCTTGGTCGTTTTGGCCAAAAAGAGCGAAAGCACCAATATCTTCCGTATCATTCAGAATATCGATCCTAATGCCTTCGTTTCACAGGCTAAGGTTATCGGTGTATTTGGTGAAGGCTTCGACAAGATTAAAGTAAAGGCTAAAAAAGACAAGAAGGGTGCCGCTCAGAAACTGACTGCTGACGAATAATCGGCCCTCTTCTAACGAAAGATACTTCCCCGTCCTTCTGCTGTTATCGCTGGAGGACGGGGTTCTTTTTGTAGGAGCATCAAAGATATATGGCTGGATTTCGCTGTATAAAGTTTACGATAATCCGTGTTTTCCTGCGGGATGAGATGGCGGGCAGTCTGCCCTCTCGTCCGCCCGGATAGGAAACTTTGAAATTTATTGCAGCGTATGTTCGGAAAAATCAGTAACTTTGCTGCCCAAAATAAGATATTTTAGAATATGAGTTTACAATGTGGTATAGTCGGTTTGCCAAACGTAGGCAAATCAACCCTTTTTAACTGTTTGAGTAACGCAAAAGCACAGTCTGCCAACTTCCCATTCTGTACAATCGAACCAAACGTGGGCGTCATTACTGTTCCTGACGAGCGTCTGTCTAAATTGGCAGAATTGGTACATCCGGGTCGTATCGTCCCTACAACGGTGGAAATCGTGGATATTGCCGGTTTGGTGAAGGGAGCTTCAAAGGGTGAAGGCCTGGGCAACCAGTTCCTGGGTAACATCCGTGAGACGGATGCTATCATTCATGTGCTCCGTTGTTTCGACGACGGCAATGTGGTACACGTTGATGGTAGTGTGGACCCTGTCCGTGATAAGGAAATCATTGACACAGAGTTGCAGTTGAAAGACTTGGAAACTGTTGAAAACCGTATCAAACGCGTTGAGAAAGTAGCTCAGGTCGGTGGTGACAAGAATGCCAAAACCGAATATGACGTGCTCCTGGCTTATCGTGAGGCTCTGTTGCAGGGTAAGTCTGCCCGCAGTGTGCAGTTCGAAACCAAGGAAGAGCAGAAAGCTGCTAAAGGTTTGTTCTTGCTGACAGCGAAACCAGTGCTCTACGTTTGTAACGTGGATGAAGCCAGTGCGGCTACCGGTAACGACTATGTCGCTAAGGTACGCGAGGCTGTCAAGGAGGAAGGTGCCGAGGTACTGGTGTTGGCTGCCCAGACAGAAGCTGATATTGCCGAATTGGAAACTTACGAGGAACGCCAGATGTTCTTGCAGGATGTCGGCCTGGAAGAGAGCGGTTGCAACCGTCTGATCAAGGCTGCTTACAAGATGTTGGAACTCGAAACCTTTATCACTGCTGGTGAGATGGAAGTGAAGGCCTGGACCTATCGTCGTGGCTGGAAGGCTCCGCAGTGTGCCGGTGTCATCCATACCGATTTCGAAAAGGGCTTTATCCGTGCTGAGGTTATCAAGTACGACGACTATGTGCGTTTAGGCTCTGAAGCTGCTGTACGCGATGCAGGTCTGCTCCATGTAGAAGGTAAGGAATATGTTGTGCAGGATGGTGACATCATGCATTTCCGTTTTAACGTATAATATAAGTTCCCTCTCCTTCTCTGCCGTATAGAGAGGAGGGGAATTTTGTTTTTTGACACTTCCTTGTTTTTAAATAAATACTAATAATTGCCCGTAGCCCTTTATGGAAATCCTGCTGTTCCTCTTCCGGACGACGCATGGATTTCTCTTAGCAATTCCCGGATAATTCGGGTCAGGAGGGCTTGAGTGTTATGATATATTGGAATCCTGATACTGTGGCCTTGACGATAGGCCCTTTAGAACTGCGCTGGTATTCATTATGCTGGTGTATAGGTTTGGCTTTGGCCTATTATATTGTTTTCAAATTGTACAAGCAGCAGGATATTCCTGAGAAAAAATTCGATCCGCTGTTTTTCTATTGCTTCATTGGTATCCTGGTGGGTGCGCGGTTGGGGCATTGTCTGCTTTATGAACCGGGCTATTTCCTCAGCCATCCGGTAGAAATGCTTCTTCCCGTCCGTGAGACGGTGAACGGCTGGCAGTGTACAGGTTATGCTGGTCTGGCTTCTCATGGCGGCACACTCGGACTGATGCTGGCATTGTGGTTGTATGTGCGCAAGACGAAGGTCAACCTGATGCGTGTGCTCGACAACATTGCGATAGCCACGCCGATTACTGCCTGTTGTATCCGTCTGGGTAACTTGATGAACTCAGAGATTGTCGGCATGGCTACTGGTTCCGACTGGGGCTTTGTCTTTGTTCGCAACGGAGAAGATTTTGCCCGTCATCCCGGTCAGCTCTATGAGGCGATTGCTTATTTTGTATTCTTCTTCATCGGTCTGGCCCTTTATCGGAAATGGAAGGAGAAGGTGGGTACAGGTTTCTTCTTTGGATGGTGTCTTACCAGTATTTTCTCATTCCGTCTTTTTGTGGAGATGTTCAAGGAAGTTCAAGAACCCTGGGAATTGGAAATGATGGAGAATATTGGTTTGAATCAAGGTCAGATGCTGAGTATCCCGTTCATTCTGCTTGGTTTGTATTGTCTTTTCGGTGGTAAATTCTGTCGGAAACTTGGCGAGCAGAAGTAGAGGATTGGACGTGTCGGACTCTCCGCATGAGAGCCCGTCTCAGAAAATCGTAAGCGACAGATAAGCAGGAAGAACAACATTTATTTTTCCATTTTATAACAAGCAGAAGACTTCTTCTTGTAAAAAATATAAAAGAGAGAGAAAATCCATACCGGGTTTCCTCTCTCTTTGTTCCTTTTTATGCCTTTTTATCAGCTTGATTCCATACCTTGAAAACCATTTTTGACGCTCAGATATAGCAGAATACGTCGTTTTTTTAGAAAAAAATGAACTTGCAAGGCTAAATGTACCATGTTTCATAAAAAAGAAGCGGATAATGCCGGAGTTTTGCACCAAAATGTGTAAATTTGTTGCCGATTAATTGCGCGCGCGTTAATGCGGTGACCTTAGCAGAGGAAAACAGACCTGTGGGCGATTGATTACGAGAACGGACTGAAAATGAGAAAATCCGCCCTCGTCTGATAGTAAATAAATTGAAATAACAAATATTATTTTATTATGCAAAACAAATTATTCCTTTCTCTTGCACTTGCTTCAGGTGTAGTGTTCACTTCATGTGGCAAGTTGGGAGATCTCAGCGCTGACAATTTTACAGTGACTCCATCTCCTCTTGAAACTGTAGGTAATGATGTTCCTGTTACTATCAATGGTCGCTTCCCTGAAAAGTATATGAAGAAGAAGGCTGTTGTAACAGTAACTCCTGTTCTTCGTTATGCTAATGGTGAAGCTGTAGGTCAGCCTGCAACATTCCAGGGCGAGAAGGTACAGGGTAATGCTCAGGAAATCTCTTACAAGGTTGGTGGTAACTACACCCTCAAGAATTCTTTCGACTATGTTCCAGCTATGCAGGAAAGCGAACTCTACTTGACTTTCAACGCTCGCGTAGGTAAGAAGGATGTTAAGGTTCCTGAAGTAAAGGTTGCAGACGGTGTTTTGGCTACTTCAACTCTCGTAAGCGATGCAGTTGTAGGTGCTAACACAGCTTTGGGTGAAGATACTTACCAGCAGAAGATCGCTCAGACTCAGCAGGCTCAGATCAAGTATTTGATCAACCAGGCTAAGGTTCGTGGTAGCGAATTGAAGACTGTTTCTGTACAGGACTTCGTTAAGATGTTGAAGGATATCAAGGCTGACCAGAAGGGTCTCCAGTTGGATAACATCGAAATCTCAGCTTACGCTTCTCCAGAAGGTGCTTTGGATTTTAACGCTAAGTTGGCTGAAAAGCGTCAGTCTACTTCTTCAGACTTCGTTAAGGGTCAGTTGAAGAAGATCGATCTTGAGACAAACCTCGATACTAAGTATACTGCTGAAGACTGGGACGGTTTCAAGGAACTCGTTGAAGCTTCTAACATCCAGGACAAGGACGTTATCTTGCGTGTACTTTCTCAGTTCCAGGATCCTGAAGAACGTGAAGTTCAGATCCGTAACCTTTCTGTTGCATTCAACGAATTGGCTGATGAGGTTCTCCCAGAACTCCGTCGCGCTCGTTTGAGCATCAACTACAACATCATCGGTCGTACAGATGCTGAAATCCAGGCTCAGTACAAGGAAGATGCTTCTAAGCTTTCTGTAGAAGAAATGCTTTACGCTGCTACTTTGACTGACGATGCTGCTGAAAAGGCTGACATCTATAAGACTGCTGCTAACGCTAATCCTAACGATTACCGTGCATTCAACAACTTGGCTGGTCTCGCTATCCAGAATGGTGACTTGGCTTCTGCAGAAGATTACTTGGCTGCTGCTGCTTCTAAGAATGCAAATGCTCCTGAAATCAGCTCCAACAAGGCTGTAGTTGCTTTGGCTAAGGGTAATGTAGCAGATGCTGAATCTCACCTTTCACGCGCTTCTTCTGCTAAGAACTATAACGAAATCCTTGGTAACTTGAACATTGCTAAGGGTAACTACGCTCAGGCTGCTCAGAACCTCGCTGGCTCTAACACTAACAGTGCTGCTTTGGCTCAGTTGCTCAACAAGGATTACACTGCTGCTTCTAACAGCTTGGCTGCTGTAGCTCGTCCAGACGCTACTACTAGCTATTTGAAGGCAATCGTAGCTGCTCGCAACAACGAAGCTAACTTGGCTATCTCTAACTTGAAGGATGCTATCAGCAAGGACAGCTCTCTCAAGGTTCGTGCTGCTAAGGACCTCGAATTCTTGAAGTTGCGCAACAACGACTCTTTCAAGAGCCTTGTAAAGTAATTTCCGCGTTAAGCAGATAAATATTATATAATTTGCGAATTTGCAAATGATGGTTTGAAACTTCATTTGCAGGTTCGCAAATTTTATTTTTTTATAGGATGACTTTTTATTATATTTGTAGGTGAAAGTTGTCTGACCGGTGTTTTCATTAACGCCGCTAATTAATATATATATCATGAAAACCCATCATTACCTCTTATTCTTGTTGTTACTTCCTCTTTTCCTGGCTTGCGGAGGCCCGAAAGACCGTGTGCGTATAAAAGGTGAAATAGCAGGCATCAAACAAGCCGATTTTTATGTCTATAGTGAAGATGGCAAGGTAGGCGGTATTGATACTATCCATATCGTGGATGGTAAGTTCAGATACGAACGGGTGTTGTCAGAGCCGGCGATTCTGACCTTTTTATATCCTAACTTCTCACGTACTTATTTCATAGCAGAACCTGGTAAGGAGTTGAAAGTGAACGGCAGTGCTTCCAAACTGAAAAGTATCGACATCTCCGGTTCAAAGGAAAACGAATTATTGACAAAATTCAGACTGGACAATGCCACCCGTTCCGATAAGGAGGGGATGATGGCTGCTGCGCAGTTTGTGCGTGACAATGCTGAAACTATGGCTGCTATCGCTGTCTTCAAACGATATTTTGCTCATGCAGAGAATCGGGATGGACAAGTTTCCATGCCTTTGTTGGACAAATTGAAAGCGGCACAGCCCGAGAGTGAAATAGTGGCCAGCATGGAAGACCATCTTCGTGGTGAATTGCGTACCGCTTTGGGAAATACATTGCCCGATTTTAAAGCGGTGACATTGAACGGTGACACAGTGAGACGTGCCGACTTCAAAGGTAAACCTCTGCTGGTAGTGGCTTGGGCACCTTGGTGCAGTGACAGTTATCGTGTGACCGGTGTTGCCAGTAAATTGGAACATAAATATCATGACCGCCTTCGTCTGCTTTTAGTCTCTGTTGACTTTGATAAGAAAGTGAGCAAAGTAAGAATGGAACAGGATGATATACGTTCGCCTTTCGTCTGTGAAGGAAGGGGATTTGCCTCTCCTCTTGTCGAGACATTGGGCATAAGATATGTGCCGGGCAATCTCTTCGTTAATGCCGAAGGAGAAATCATAAAACGTGACGTACCTGTTGACCGCCTTGAAAAAGAGGTGCAATCCTGGCTTAAATAACTATCCCTTTTTACTCTCCGGTATGGAGAGACAACCTTCTTAACTTTATCAATCATGTTAGTCAAAATCAATACTGCAGCGGTAAACGGGCTGACCGTAATGCCCGTTTATCTGGAAGTCAATTCTATACCTGGTGATGAATTCTTTATGGTGGGATTGCCAGATAGTGCTGTGCGCGAAAGCAGAACCCGTGTGGAAGGGGCCTTGTTAAATTCTAATTTTCATATTCGTCAGACCAAGACAACTGTAAATTTTGCTCCTGCTGATGTGAAAAAGGAAGGCTCTGGTTATGATTTGCCTTTGGCGATAGGTTTGCTGGCTGCAGGAAATCTGCTTCCGACAGACGAATTGGACCGATATATGTTTGTGGGCGAACTGGGATTGGACGGCAGTATACGTCCGATTAAAGGAGCCTTACCGATTGCAATCAAAGCCAGAGAACTGAATTATGACTATTTGATTGTTCCTCAAGAAAATGTACGGGAGGCGGCTGTAGTCAACCGATTGAAGGTCTTTGGAGCCCGAAACCTGATAGAGGTGGTTGATTTGTTGAATGGGGTGTCTGTCCTTCAGCCTACAGAAATCAATACCAGAGAAGAGTTTTTTGCCGCTCAGACCGATTATCCCTATGATTTTGTCGATGTCAAAGGTCAGGAGAATGTAAAACGAGCTTTTGAAGTTGCCGCAGCTGGAGGACACAATATTCTTCTTATAGGCAGTCCGGGGTGTGGAAAAAGCATGATGGCTAAACGTCTGCCTTCCATTCTTCCGCAGCTTACTTTGGCAGAAAGTCTTGAAACCACCCAAATCCATTCTATAGCAGGAAAGTTGGGAAGCGACGTTTCTTTAATCACTCAACGTCCTTTCCGTAGTCCGCATCATACTATCAGCGATGTCGCATTGATTGGTGGCGGCACCAACTTCCAACCTGGAGAAATCTCTCTCGCCCATAATGGTGTTCTCTTCATGGACGAACTTCCCGAGTTCTCTCGTTCTGCCCTTGAAACCCTTCGTCAACCTCTAGAAGACCGTGAAATTACCATTTCTCGTGCGAAATATACTGCTACCCTCCCCTGTTCTTTCATGTTGGTAGCTTCTATGAATCCTTGTCCTTGTGGCTACTATAATCACCCTACCCATGCTTGTGTCTGTACACCTGGACAAATTCAGCGTTATATGAACAAGATTAGCGGTCCTCTCTTGGACCGAATCGATATTCAGGTAGAAGTCACCCCCGTTCCTCTCGAAGACCTCGCTAGCGCTCCTCTAGGCGAGCCTAGCAGTTCCATTCGTGAGCGTGTCATTGCCGCCCGTGCCATCCAGACCGAGCGCTTCAAGGATGTTCAAGGTGTCTATTGCAATGCCCAGATGTCTGCCCGTCTTCTTGAAGAGTATGCCCGCCCTGATGCTGAAGGCGCCGAGCGCCTAGGAATGGCGATGAAAGCCCTCGACCTTTCTGCTCGTGCCTATGAGCGCATTCTCAAAGTGGCCCGCACCATAGCTGACCTCGACGGTGCTGCGCAGATAGGTGCCAAACACGTTGCCGAAGCCGTAGGTTATAGAAACCTGGATAGAGGCGGTTGGGGAGAATAAGATATAGAAAAGAGGATGTGCCATTGTGACACACCCTCCTTTTGTCTTGGTGTAACGTTTCTTCTGTGGGAATGCCTATGCTTAGCTAGTATATTGTAGGCATAGACGTTTGATGATATTAAATTTGTATTTTTGCTATCTGGAGTATTTAAAATCCTTGAAGATCTTGTTAATAATTGGGTCGACTCCTCTTTGATATTCTTTGGGATAAATCAGTTCGAGGCAGATGATAGGAGCTCCATTGAGGCTGTTGGCAATACAAGTCTTCGTGTAGAAGATACGTCCATCTTCTGTATATCCTGATTTGATAAAACTATTCTCGTTTTTTAATAATCTTCGATAGGTAACCTTTCCGTTGTACGTGTCATTCTCTTGGAATAACTCTTCAATCGTGTTTTCGTTGATGTTCCACATTCCGTAGGTGCTCAGTTCCATTTGGTCGTTGTCTGAGAAGCGAGCTCCGTCACCGTTTTCGGGATAAAAAACGTCTGTGAGGAAGGACGGGTAGGATATTTTATACCCCCAACGATCTTGGTAGTAAACTTTGTAGGTTGTATTCGTAAATTTATCGACGGCTTTTGAATTCCGTTTGCTGTCTTGTGCGGTCTCTTTAGCACCAGCATTTAAGGCATCCGATTGTATTACTGTTTTTTGTGGCTCCTCTTCTACCGGTTTGCTTTCCGGTTTGGGAGAATTGCATGAGGCGCCCGAAAGAGCTATCATGGAGATTATGAGTAGGTGACTGTTTTTCATTATCGGGATGGTTGTGTAGTTTCTGTTGGCAAATATCAAGAAAAATGCTGAGGTCTCAAAGTCTTTTTGAGAAAAATGTCTCCATCGCGTTGGAGGGCAGAGGCATATTCCTTCTTAGGAGTTATCTGTGGCAATCTCAGCCCTTAGGCTCTCTGTTTCCTTTCTTTGTCAGCTGTTCCTTCCTGCAGTTGATGTGATTGGCTTTATATTGCCCTCTATGGTTTCAGATAAGTAATGGCGGGAGAAAGGAAGATAAATATCTTAAAACTGTATGAAGTTATTTTTTTACCATTACTAAATATAAGTAATATATTCTTGCTTTGTGTCAATGAAACTTGATTCTTATTTGATAATATTTCTTAGTATTTTAGAAAAAATAGTGTTCTGTTTGGGAAATCAGTCATTTATGGGTAATTTTACACACTGAATGGAACGTGTCTTTCAGTCTTTTCTGGTCATCCTTACTTAACTGTATGTTGAGAGGTATGCAAGAGAGATCTCCCAGCACTTTCTTAGATAGAGTAGAAGACAAATCTTTGTTTCTGAAATAAAATCTATATGCCGATAATAGTCGGTTGTAGTATCGTTTTTCTATATTTTTAAAGCAAATGTTACATACATTTATTTCCACTTTCTCAAAAGTAAAACGCCAGTTTCTTGTGGGCTGTGCGGTGAGTTTGCTGGCTACTTCAGCTATGGCGCAAACTATGTTATTCCATACAGGTGACGAATCGGGTTTCCCCTATCGAATTCCAGCCATTGCGACGGCTTCCAACGGACAACTCATAGCTTTGAGTGACCGTCGTCCTTGTGGTGCGGATATTGGTTTCGGACGTGTTGATATATTAGGCCGTACGAGCAACGACAATGGAGCCACTTGGAGTGAACCTTTCAATGTACTCGTCGGCAGCGGTTCTGGTCAAGATGCGGGCTATGGTGATGCCTGCCTCGTAGCCGATCAAAAGCGTAAGGAACTTCTTCTGATTTGTGTATCAGGAAACGTTCCTTACTGGCAGTCCACTGTTGAAAAGAGCCAGCGTTTCATGGCTGTTCATGCCAAGTGGAACCGTAAGACTAAATCCTGGAAGTGGAGCGAACCGGTGGACCAAACCAACCATATCTATCGTGAACTTTTAGGTGGCCGCGTAAACGGTCTGTTTATGGGCTCCGGCCGTATCTGTCAGAGCAGACAGATAAAGGTGGGCAAATATTATCGACTCTATGGTGCCTTGTGTACACATAAAGGCAATTTCGTTCTCTATTCAGACGACTTCGGTCGTTCCTGGAATGTCCTGGGATCCGATTATGATTCCTGTGCACCTAAGGGGGATGAACCAAAGTGTGAGGAATTGCCTGACGGCAGTGTACTTTTGAGTTCACGTAAGCATGGTGGACGTTATTTCAATGTGTTCCAGTATGTGGACAAAAAGAAGGCTAAAGGCGTTTGGGGACAACCGGTTGACAGCCGTACGGTTGAAAACGGTATTTCCAACGAAGGCACGCCTTGTAATGGTGAAATAATGATTGTCAACGCCAAGACCGTTGATGGCAAGAAGACAAAAGTCGCTTTGCAGAGTATTCCTGCTGGTCCAGGACGTAGTAACGTGACTATCTATTGGAAGGAATTGGCCCAGCCATCCGATTACAACACGCCGCTTCGTTTTGCATCCCACTGGGGTGGTGAGTTCCAAGTGAGCCGTACCGCTTCGGCTTATTCTACCATGACTCAGCAAGAGGATGGACGTATCGCTTTCTATTGGGAGGAAAATAGTCGTCCTAATGGCTATGATATGTATTACCAGCCTTTGACTATTGAAGAGATCACTGGCGGTAAATTGAGATAATCAAATTTGTATAAAGGCAAGGCACTCCAGTTCCCTAACAGGAATGGTGGGAGTGCCTTTTTAAAATATGTATCTCGGGGGGATATTGATAACTTCAAATCCAAAGATGTTTGTATTGATACAAATGTCTTTGGATTTTATTGTTTGTAGATATCTTTAAGTTAAGTTCGAACTTCCGGGGTCGTTTCAGGGAGACCGGTCAATTGGTCGGTATGGGAGGGCGGCCTAGACGCGTTGAATGATAGTCAGACATGGAGAAGAACAAGCTAAACCATTTCTTTTTGGGGATAAAGTTGGGAATTTTTATTCTACTCATCCCTTTTCTTTATCTGATTCCTACCGATTCCATTTATCATGGACATACCCTTTGTCTGTTCAAAAATCTGTTTGGCATGGAGTGTTGGGGATGTGGTATGACCAGGGCCGTTTTCTCTTTGTTGTATCTTGATATCGAATCGGCATGGAACTATAATAAATTAGTTTTTATTGTTGCCCCATTATTGTTTTATCTTTATCTGAAACAGTTGTTTAGCTTATGGCGTAAGTTCTTTTATCCACAGGGATAAAAGGAAGCTCCAATCTTTCTTCGGATCAGTCTGTTTTTTACAATAATGGCCTCTGCCTTTCACCCCAATGTTCACCGCTTTGCGAAGCTGTCATACTCGGAGATAACCCAGTGTGATAATGGGTTCCCGTACCTTAAAAAATCTGCTGTATTTCGTTCTGTGTACATTGTAGAAAGGCGGCCGTCTATTTGTTTTTCTCTTATTTATAAAATTGGTCTCGTTTATTTCCTTTTTTATAGTTATTCTTTAGGGTAACTGCTTGTTTTTGTATTAAAAAGATAGGTCATAGTGCTTAAAATCTTCGTATCTTTGTCGAAAAAAGAAAAATTTGATTTTCAAACTATAAAACTTAATTCTGTATGCGTAAGACAACAATGTCCCTTTTGTTAGGCTGCCTTGCTGCTCCGCTTATGGCCGATGTAGCTCCTCTCGGAGGTTTCTACTACGGTAACATGCCCGAACCTACCGGTTGGGAATGGCAGAGCGTCGACTCTTTGGCCTACAACAAACAACAGCCGCATGCTTGGTTCTTCTCTTTTGAGAATACCCAGAGCGCGCGTAAGGTGTTGCCTGAGAACAGCGAATACTGGCAGAACCTTAATGGTGAATGGCAGTTCCACTGGGCTCCCAATCCTACTGAACGTCCGAAGAACTTCATCGACCCTAACTTCGATGCAAGCGGCTGGGACAAGGTTCAGGTTCCTATGAACTGGAACATCGAAGGTATCCAGAAGGACGGCTCATTGAAATGGGGTGTGCCTATCTATTCCAACCAGAAGGTGATTTTCCAGCATCGTGTAGCTGTCAACGACTGGAAGGGTGGCGTCATGCGTACTCCTCCAACCAACTGGCCTACTTACAAGCATCGTAATGAAGTAGGTTCCTACCGTCGTACTTTCACCGTTCCTGCCAACTGGGACGGCCGCAAGGTATACATCAACTTCGATGGTGTGGATTCTTTCTTCTATCTCTACATCAACGGCAAATATGTAGGTTTCTCTAAGAACTCTCGTAACTTGGCTCAGTTTGATATCACTCCTTACTTGGTAAAGGGTGAAAATGTAGTTGCTGCCGAAGTTTACCGTAATAGTGATGGTTCTTTCCTCGAATCACAGGATATGTTCCGTCTCCCAGGTATCTACCGCGACGTATATCTGACTTCCAAGCCAGAAGTACAGGTACGCGACGTTGTGGCTATCCCTGAATACGACGATACTTACCGCAACGCTTCTTTGAAGATTACCACTTATGTGGAGAACTTTAGCAAGAAGAAGGCGAAGAAGTATTCTCTCTCCTACTCACTTTATGCTAACGAACTCTACAGCGACGAAAACAAGCTCGTAGAAGGTGTAGGCATAGATTTCGAGTTGGGCGTTGACTTGGAAGCAGGTAAGCATGCCGTAGTGAACTTTACTTTGGATGCCGGCAACAAGGTACGTCCTTGGAATGCTGAAAAGCCTTACCGCTACGTTCTCGTAGGTCAATTGAAGGACAAGAAGGGTCACGTAGTCGAGACCTTCTCTACTACCGTAGGTTTCCGTGAAATTGAAATCAAGGATACTCCTGCTGATAAGGATGAATTCGGTTTGGCAGGTCGTTACTACTATTTGAACGGTCAGCCTATCAAGATGAAGGGTGTGAACCGTCACGAAACCAATCCTGAACGCGGTCACGCAATCACTCGTGAATGGATGAAGGAAGAAGTGATGAAGATGAAGGCGGGTAACATCAACCACGTCCGCAACTCTCACTATCCTTGCGCTCCATACTGGTACTACCTTTGCGACAAGTATGGTATCTATCTTGAAGATGAGGCTAACATCGAAAGCCACGAATACTACTATGGTAAGGAAAGTACTTCCCACCCAGTAGAATTCCGCAACCATCACGTTGCACGTAACATGGAAATGGTACACGCTACCATCAACCACCCTTCAGTATGTATCTGGAGTTTGGGTAACGAAGCTGGACCTGGTAATAACTTCGTAGCAGCTTACGAAGCCATCAAGAAGTTTGATACCAGCCGTCCTGTTCAGTACGAACGTAACAATGATATCGTCGATTTAGGCTCTAACCAATATCCTTCTATCGGTTGGGTAAATGGTGCGGTAACAGGTAAATATGGTATCAAGTATCCGTTCCACATCTCAGAATATGCTCACTCCATGGGTAATGCCTGTGGTAACTTGGTAGACTACTGGAAGGCCATGGAAAGCACTAACTTCTTCATGGGTGGTGCTATCTGGGACTGGGTAGACCAGGCTATGAACTACTACGACAAGAAGACTGGTGACAAGTTCTGGGCATACGGTGGTGACTTCGGTGACAAACCGAACGACGGTATGTTCTGTATGAACGGCGTGATGCGTCCAGACCTCTCTCCAAAGGCTCAGTATTATGAAGTAAAGAAGGTTTACCAGAATGTAGGCGTTAAGGCTGTAGACATGAAGAAGGGTCAGGTTGAAATCTTCAACAAGAACTACTTCACTCCATTGCACGACTACCAGATTGTATGGTCACTCTATCAGGACGGTGTCTGTGTGAAGAAGAACCAGCCACTGCAGGGTCCACGTATGGTACTCGGTCCACGCGACAAGCAGGTTTATACCCTCAGCTACGACTTCAACCAGCTCGATCCTCAGAGCGAATATTTCGTAAAGGTACAATTCCTCTTGAACGAAGACCAGCCTTGGGCTAAGAAGGGTTACGTTCAGATGGAAGAACAGTTGCAGGTAAAGGCTGCTGAGAAATTCCAGTCTGTTGCTGAAGTGGCAACTAGCGATAAGAAGATTGTGAAGACTCAGGAAGGCAACCTCACCGTATTGACCGGTGACGGTTTCGTTGCTAAGTTTGATAAGAAGACTGGTACCATCTACAGCTTGACTTATGGTGGCCAGCAGATTATCAAGGAAGGCGAAGGTCCTAAGTTGGATTGCTTCCGTGCTCCTACCGACAACGATAACTGGGCAGCTCAGAACTGGGTACAGCTCGGTCTCTACAACCTCCAGCACAAGGTGTTGGATGCCTCTTGGGCAGAAAAGAAGGATGGTCGTGTGATGCTTTCTTTCACTGTAGAAAGCCAGGCTCCATACGCAGGCTTCTTGAAGCAGGCTGGTACTGTAGGTCGTGAACCGGACGGCGTCTACCAGCTCGAAGATCAGAAGAACCGCCCAATGGGTCCTAACGACTTCAAATTCACCACCAACCAGATCTGGACTATCTATCCTGACGGTTCTATCGAATTTCAAGGCGCAATCTCTTCCAACAAGCCTTCAGCCGACCTCGCTCGTTTGGGTTATGTGATGGAGTTGCCTTCAGAATTGGTAAATTATAACTACTACGGCCGTGGTCCTATCAACAACTACAACGACCGTAAGGTGGGTCAGAACATCGAATTGCACAGCCAGAAGGTAGGTGACGAAATCATCCTTCCAAAACCACAGTCTATGGGTAACCGCGAGGAAGTTCGCTGGATGTCTTTGACCGATGAGGCTGGCCGTGGTGCTGCCTTTGTAGCAGACGGTTTGATGTCTGTTTCTGCTCTTCCTTGGAGCCAGAAGGAGCTCACCGGTGCCGCTCATATCTACCAGCTCCCTAAGAGCTCCGGCGTACACCTTCACTTGGATGCCAAAGTAACCGGTCTCGGCGGTAACAGCTGTGGTCAGGGTGGTCCTTTGACTCCAGACCGTGCGAAGGCTGTTCCTACTAATTTTGGCTTTATCATCCGTCCATTGAATATGGGCCGTGCTTTGCCAAGTCAGATTAACGAAACTGCCAAGGTAGCCGCTGCTGGTGAGAAACCTATCACTATTGCTCGTGACCGTGCTGGTATGCTGACTATCTCTTCTCCATTCGCAGGCCGTACCATCATGTACAGCATCAATGGTGCTAAGAAGGCTAAGGTTTATACCGAACCTATCAATATGCGTGATGGCGGTTCTATCCAGGTATGGTACAAGGACTATCCATTGTTGAAGATGTCCAACGAATTTGCTAAGATTGAAAATGTGCCATTGGAAGTTGTTTACGCATCCAGTGTAGAAACAGGTTCTGGTGACGCCAGCCACTTGACTGACGGTGATTTGAACTCAATCTGGCACACCATGTATTCCATCACTTTGGCTAAATATCCTCACTGGGTAGATTTCGACGCTGCTTCAGTGAAGAATATGAAGGGCTTCGTTTACACTCCTCGTCAGGACGGTGCTAACGGCCGCGTGAAGGACTTCGAAATCTTCGTGAGCCAGGATGGCAAGGAATGGGGCGAACCTGTCATGAAGGGCAGCTTCAAGAATTCAGGTGAACCACAGAAGGTGATGTTTGCTAAGCCTGTGAAGGGCCGCTTCATCCGTTTCCGTGCGCTCAACGAGCAGAACGGTAACGATTTTGCAAGTGGTGCTGAATTTGGTTTGATTGCTGATTAATCAGAAACCTTTTTATCCATATAAGACCACAACGGGTATTTGCCTGTTGTGGTCTTTTTGCTTGTATGGCGATTCCTTTTGGAGGAATCCTGCTTGTTGTTATTATGAATTTATGATTCAGTGTCTTGTTTCCTGGTCTGTATTAACCAATCAGACTCAGGTATTGATTTTCTAGGAACGACCCTGATCGGCGAGTTTGTTCAGCCTCGTGCAAACTTTTAGGGGAAATAAGCGTTTTATCCCCAAATCTGTTGTAATTTTGACGGTAAAATAGAAAATAGGTATAAATATGAAGAATAAGAATCAATTGCATATCATAGCCGGTCCTTGTAGCGCGGAGAGCCGCGAACAGTTGGTAAAAACTGCCCAGGAGTTGAAAGCAATTGGTATAGACACCTTTCGTGCCGGATTGTGGAAACCCCGTTCCCATTGGGGCACTTTTGAGGGACGTGGTGCAGAGGCTTTGCCCTGGATGAAAGAAGTGCAGAATTTAGGAATGAAAGTAATGACGGAAGTGGCTTTGCCTGCTCATGTCGAGGCTGCGCTCAAGGCAGGTTTGGACCAGCTTTGGATCGGTGCCCGTACCGTAGTCAATCCTTTCATGATGGACGAACTGGCGTCAGCCTTGCAGGGAACGGATATTCCTGTCTTTGTGAAAAATCCTGTTTGTCCGGATTTGGAATTGTGGGCAGGTGGCTTGGAGCGTCTGATGCATAAGGATGTCAAGCAACTTCGTTGCATTTATCGAGGTTTTAGTGTGTATGATCCAGCCCCCTTTCGTAACTCTCCGCTGTGGCCCCTTTTAAGGGAGTTTAGGGAACGTTTTTCCGAATTACCGATGTACTACGACCCCAGTCATATTGCAGGGAAGAGAGAGCTGATTCCTCAACTTATTCGTGGCGCTTTAAATTATCCCGTTGACGGTTTCTTTATAGAATCTCATATTTGTCCGGATTTTGCATTGTCGGATGCAGCGCAGCAGCTCACACCGCACGATTTGAAGGTTATGCTAGACGAATTGTTATATAAATAAATTGTTACGATATCCCGGGGGGAGGCTTGTTGCGAAGCCTTCCCCTTTATTTTGGAATGGCAGCGTGCTTTTTTCTCCTGTTTTGCAAACTAAAGTTCTCAGAATTCGTATTTTTGTGCCAAAAAGTTTTAAACAATATGTTTTTAAACATGCAAAATTTGCGGGATATGCCCCAAACTTGTACTTTTGCATCGTGTTTTTCATAGTATTAGATTTAAGGTTAACAAGGTTGGGATACAGAGGTATCCCTTTTTTTATGCCCTTAGGATACTGAACTTCTACCGGACTGACTTGTTTTTTCTAAATCTTGTAGGTATCTCGCCTCTTTTATTTCTCTACTGTCTACCTCTTTCTTTGCTGATTCTTCTGTCCTGTTTGATAGACAGCCGATAACTTCTTATAGCACGGATAAAGTTCTCTCTAGTTTTTTATAGAGTCTCCCTCTCCCCCCAGTGGTCGCAAGTCTATATTTTCTTTCCTTCTTTATCTGCTTATTTTGTAAACCAAAGTTTTCAGAACTCCCTTATTTATTCAAAAAAGTTTTAAATGATATGTTTTTAAACATGTAAAAGTTGTGGGATATGCCCCAAACTTGTACTTTTGCATCGTGTTTTTCATAGTATTAGATTTAAGGTTAACAAGGTTGGGATACAGAGGTATCCCTTTTTTTATGTCTTTTTGTTATTAACCTGATTCTAGTTTCCGGTGGGATGCGGGTATACTGGACTTGTCAACCCCAGTTTTAGATTAATCACGATAAAGAGAGATCGCAGTCCTGAATACGGATAGCCAAAAGAGGCCGTTGTGCCCAATGAAAATGTTCGGACAATGAAATGACGTGTCTATGCAGAAGTAGACATTCTGCGTCTAGTGTTATTCAGTAGAATTCGTGCATTTTTTCAAAATTCTTAGTAATATTGATGTTTATATGATATGAATGAAATTCCATCGTGGTGGTGCATTCGTACCATCGTGGTGGTACAATCGTACCATCGTGGTGGTACAAACGTACCATCGTGGTGGTACAAACGTACCATCGTGGTGGTACGACTTCTACATCGCAGTTAGAGATGCCTTAAGTCGGATTTACCGCCACGAGAATAAGGAAAAAATGCTGCTAACGTATTCATTCGATCATTTTAGATGGGTTAAGCTCCTATTTTGGAGCATCAGTCAATGAGGACAGTCATTCAGTTCTTGTAGATTTTTAAGTGATAGTTTGCACAAAGACAGTTTGGAACCACCCAAGTAGACAGAGGCGAAGCCGCTATCCAATCCATGGTGGATAGCCCGTATCACTTGAAAACTTTGAATGACCTTACAACTAGCCGTCTATTTTTACTCCTTTCTTTTTTGTAACCCACCTTTTAGGTTCCTCTTATTGTACCATGTTGTTCTGCTGCTTCTTTTGTTCTTTTTGATAGCCGGCAGGAGAATTCCAAATAGCACGGAACCGATTTTCTCTAGTTTTTGCCTTAAACTCCTCACCCCAATGGTGGCAAGTCTGTATTTTCTTTCCTTCTAAATCTGCTTATTTTGTAAAGTAAAGTTTTCAGAATCCCCGTATTTCTTCAAAAAAGTTTTAAATGATATGTTTTTAAACATGCAAAAGTTGCGGGATATGTGCCAAACTTGTACTTTTGCATCGTGTTTTTCATAGTATTAGATTTAAGGTTAACAAGGTTGGGATACAGAGGTATCCCTTTTTTTATGCCCTTAGGTTATTAATCTTACAATTACCAGACTTCTTTTCCGAAATCTGGTGGTTCTCTCCCCTCTTTTTATTCCTCTATGGTCTTCTGATTTCTTTGTAGGTTTTTCTATTCTGTTTGATAGACAGCAGAATGGCTTCTCCTAGATTGGATAAAGTTTTCTCTGGCTTTCGTCTAAAATCTTCTCCCCAATGATGGCAAGTTTGTATTTTCTTTCCTTCTTAATCTGCTTATTTTGTAAACTAAAGTTTTCAGAATTCCCTTATTATTTCAAAAAAGTTTTAAATGATATGTTTTTAAACATGCAAAAGTTGCGGGATATGTGCCAAACTTGTACTTTTGCATCGTGTTTTTCATAGTATTAGATTTAAGGTTAACAAGGTTGGGATACAGAGGTATCCCTTTTTTTATGCTTTTTGGTTATTAACCTTATTACTGACTGCCATCTTTTACTAATCTCTTTGTTGGCATCTCCCCTATTCTGGTTTCTTTTCGTATTTCCATTCCGATTGTTTCCTGTTCTATCTGTTATGTGATTCTCAAATGGTTATATGTATTGAAACTTTTGTTTCTCGTATCAATCCCTCTGCCTAATTGGTAGCAAGTCAATCTTTTCTTTCTCTCTCTATCTGCTTATTTTGTAAAGTAAAGTTTTCAGAATTCCCGTATTTCTTCAAAAAAGTTTTAAATAACATGTTTTTAAACATGTAAAAGTTGCAGGATATGTGCCAAACTTGTACTTTTGCATCGTGTTTTTCATAGTATTAGATTTAAGGTTAACAAGGTTGGGATACAGAGGTATCCCTTTTTTTATGTTTATAAGTTAAGTCTTGAATACAGACTCCATAATAAAATCTACGAAAAGGCCCTTTTTACGCTTTTGTCCTGAACAATGTGAGGTAACCCTATTACTTGATTATTCATTCTTAGAGAAGCTGTAAACATGGTTCTTGTGGCTTTCTGCATGTATCTTATAACGTAGTAGGTCGTGATATGCTTATCTCCACAAATATTTGCTAAAAGAAAGGGCGGAACTCAAAAGTCCCGCCCTAAGTAATGGTAAAAAAATAACTTCATACAGTTTTAAAATATTTATCTTCCTTTC